>Ga0116231_10002770_pt1 | contig 36544 bp, 20 predicted proteins | sample S1TSphgellanicum_2_FD_89695 | JGI IMG/M metagenome (GOLD analysis project Ga0116231, IMG submission 89695) | Host-associated microbial communities from peat moss isolated from Minnesota, USA - S1T2_Fd - Sphagnum magellanicum MG | ecosystem: Host-associated > Plants > Peat moss > Unclassified...
CATTGTTCATGTTAAATCTAGTATGGTTGGAAGAGGTTAAGAATTATTTGTAGACGAGATAGATGCCTAAGATTTTGACCAATATTCATAAACAATGGTTGGTAAGAATAGTGGAACCTTTTATTTTACATAAAGGTATAATGTACCACATGGGTCAAAACAATAGATTTAGACATTGTGTAACCAAATATGAAGCATAGAAGATACTACATGAACTTCATGAAGGATTTGGTGGAGGTAATTTTGCAACAAACATCATTACCAAAAATATTCTTGATGCAAGATATTGGTGGTCCAAGTTATTTCATGATCTTCTGAATTCTATAAAACCTATGATGCATGTCAAAGAGTTAGAGGTTTAGTAACACATAGTTTGGCTAAATTGGTTACAACTTACTAGAGGAACCATTTATGAAAAGGGAACTAGATTTTGTTGGACCAATCAAACCTATAAGACAATTTACATGTAACAAATACATTCTATATATTATGCTACTAAATGGGTGGAGGCTAAGGCACTTAAAACCAACATTCTTGTTGTCACAACAAAGTTTATGTATGAATATATTATAACTAAATTTGGTTGTCCACTAACCTTAATAACAAACTAGGGAATTCATTTCACCAATGATGTTATTAGATATTTTACTTATCATTTCTTGTGGAAACAAGTGAATTCTACTACCTATGGAAATGGGCAGTTAGAATCAACTAACAAGTTCATAGTCAATCTCATTACGAAGTCAGTTAATGAGAATAAGGTAGACTAGGATGAACATTTACCCACTATGTTTTTTTCATACAAAATAGCTTACAAAATAGCTATAGGGTATACTCCATACCAATTGGTCTATGGATTACATCCTCTTATGCCCACATAATATGTTATGCTCACATTTAGTGGGGACCATAGAGATGCAAATCATGTTAAAGTACTTACTAATAAACTAATAAAATTGGAAAAACTACTTAATGATAAATTGAAGGTGAAAGACACTATTGGGAATCAATAGTGGAATCATGCTCTATGGAGTTAGTAAAAGTACGTAAAAAAGAAGTTCAAGTTTGGAGATCATGTACTTTGGTTCTTAAAAGGATAAAAACACATATTGGGAAATTTACCAAAAAGTGGTTTGGTCCATATAAAATATAGTTATGTCTACCAAATAACATTGTGCTTTTGGTGACTTTAAACAAATTTGACCCAAACCTTATGCTAGTTAATGTAAACAACCTAAAACCCTACCAATTTTTGGATGAAGAAACATAGATTATAGATCGACCTAAACTAGTGTATTGGGAAAGACAAAAATATATTGAGATGGATGATAAAGATGACGAGCATCCGGATGAATTTGTGTTTATGGTATAGAAGATACCAATAGATGGAAATCCCATATAACAAATGATGGACATTTCTATGAAGGTACATTTGGATGAACATGGTTCGAATTTAATGATAGGTGGTAACACAAGATGTACCATTTCAAATCCCAAAACCCTAATAGGTATAATAACACATCAAGGGGCGTGAGAGGTAGTGGCATCGACTTGGCATGATGTCGATAGTGAATAATTGTTTTTTTTAACCTCTTATAATCTTTAAACATTGTAACATATTAGAATGAGTGACGAGAACTTGGTAGAAAAACTTAGAAGAATTAATCAAGAGAAGTTGGAAGAGCATAAAAATTTAATTCATCAAAGAGAAAGAAACACAAAAAACGTTCAGTGCAGACTTACAAACATAGGAGGTGGATCACATTACACATTCTAGAGTTGCAAATCCAACACCACTTCAAATTTGATCTCTAGATTCTTCTTCAAATTACAATCAAGGGAAAAGGATCGAAATTGCATTACAGACTTCAACACACAAGGAGTGATGTTGAGAAGTGGTTGCGTTTTCTGAAAAAACAAGGAATTTCAAGACCACATGTAGAAGTAGAGACAGTGGTGTTGATGGATTCAAATGACAAGGATGAAAAAACCTCCACCTTCTTCAACAACTAAAATAAGTGACAATTTTAACAACACAATTAGTTGCAGAATCTACACCATTGATTGTTCTAGGTTCCTCAAAACCTAATCAATCTAAGTTTGAGAGGAAGAAACATAAAAAGTAGTAGAATGGCACATTAGGTTAAGTCTATGCTTTCACCAAAACCAAAGAGGTTGATTTTCACACCAATAGAACAGACATATATTCAAAAGTTGGTGAGAATTACAACTTAGGTTAGGATGGGAAAGGATGAGAAGAAATGGGCATCTAGAATAAGACTAGTAGGATTGTTGGAACTATAATGGAAAACACTACGCCATGATTAGTTGGTGGAGTTTTTCAACACTTATCATATTAAGGGAAAAATTATATATGCAAGGATGGGAAAGAAAATTGTTGCAACCAATAAGCATTTAATTGTAAATGTGCTCAAAATTTCCAACAAAGGTTGGAAAAAATAAAAGCATGCATACAAGCAAACTATACAAGCCATGTTTTAGCACATTGTTTTGCTAAGAGCGCATGTTAATACAAAATAATGGAATGTTAGTAAGAAGAAAAACTTTATGACATTCATTTCTGTGCATTCATTCAAATTATTTACCAAATGGACAAGGTTTGTTATTTTAGTAATAGAAATGTCATATTAATTATAATAGTTGTGAAAGGAAAGGAAACACCACAACAAAAGGTGTCTTTGAACGCCAAGTGATTTCACTAGATTTTGAGTGAATTCATTGGTCTAGTGAACGAGGACTAATGAATTGGACTTACATTTTGTAATAGTGAAGTAAATTGGGCAGACGCTTTGTTTAAACAACTATAGAAAGAATTGATGAGATGGATAGCCTCCCATACTAAGATGATGATGGGAATAGTGAAGGTTGATCCTAAAAAAAAATTTGTCATTCAACAATAGTCATTGAGATCTTAATGCAACATTTTTTCTTCGACATAAAATGATAAATTCCACTAGAAACTCTACCCATTGGGCTACATGAAGCTTTTACATCATGCATAAATACCTTAGAATTGAGGGAGAAATTACAACAAACTAAACAACCTTTTGCATCATCCAGCAAATTACCAAGATAGATGTGGGCCAGGGAGCAAAAAACTACAAAAGATTTAGAGGAGGAGGAAGAAGAGGATAGATCTCCAATGATCAAAAGGAGGAAGTAGATGCGAGGAACACTTCCCATACCAAAAGTCCTAATATTTTGCACCATGCCAAAACCACAACAACCTTAGGAAGAGGCACAAAGACTTGTAGTAGTTGTAGAGATTCCACCCCTAAAGCATGTTACCAAAAAGGAACCACAATATGAGGATCAAGCTACACAACAAGTTCCATTGCCTAAAAATCCAGACCAACCACATGAACACCAAAGGAACAAAATCCCAGTTGGGTGGTATCCATCATGTTTAACATTTCTCCAACAAGAGGTTTAAGTGTAAACCACAAAACCAACTACAAAGGTAGACCATCATTCTCAACATGACTGTATGAGTTAGGGGATAGATCTGGCACATATAGGAGTGCAAGGCCATCCACATAAACATTTAAGGGAACAACTCTAGTGTTTTAGACCCCATGTAACAAAGGAGGACCTATAAATTGTTGGGTTATTCCAATATGTAGTAAATTATAATAAGTAGATAGAAAAGATCTTGATTGAATTGTTAGGACTCAAACTATTGCATGAAAGGAATGAAGCCAAAAAGTAGGAGTTGGAAAGTAAAGTTACAATTGCACAATAGGAAGTATTAGGTTTACATAATCATATCTATGCAACTAAAGTTCAAATCAAGAAGACACTTCAGGCTAAGGAAAAAGAGTTGAATTAGCTATAGATGGAGCTTATTATGGTAAACATAGGAAGGCAGCTATGGAGCAGCATATGAAGTCGTATGAAATGATCGAAGGGGGGAGAGATTTGTTAAAAGCAAATTAGAAAAGAGAGGATGCCAAATATTAAGCCTTAAAAAAAAAGGCAAGTGATTTGAAAATTATATCAATAATTTTGCAATGAGACAAGGAGAGTTTCTAATGACAAGTGCATGTATAAGAGATAGAAATTTTGAGACTCAAGGAGGAGATTTCAAAATATTATGCATTAGAGGGATGAAGTTGTGCGAGATAAGGACAGAACCTAGGTTTTTGGTAATAGATGGATCTAGAAGCTACAACAAGATGCGACAAGGACAAAAAAAAGTTGTGAACTCAATCACAACTATGGAGCAATATTTGTCCAAGCACATATTGAGGGAATATGATAATCTCTTGATGTAGAACATAATTATGAAGACTAAGCAAAAGTCCTTGTAGTTGCAGGCATCTAACATTGACATGACCTAGTGGAGTTTAGTTCAAGATATGTTTTAAACATATTTGTAGACCTTGTTTGATGAGCACCAGGTAGATGAAGCAAGTTACAAAAGGAGGTTTAAAACATACAAGGAAGCATATCCAAAATTCAAATATCACTCACCTTGTACAACTCCTAAGAATTGTTTCAATACTCTAGATTTTAATTAGTATGAAACAAGTCCAAATGGAAAAGCTTAGGAAGTTCAATCAAGTCCACTTGTAGAATTGAGGGGAGGAAATACTACAAAGGAGGCTGTGGATGAATAGATAGCAACACAATTTGAAAAATAGGCCTCAATTGAAATTTTAGTAGAACCAGAAACGCAACAAATATCTAACCAAACAAAATTAATAAGGTATGCTATAACAATTGATGTATCTCTAACGACCCAATTTGTTACAACAATTGCAACAACACTAACCTCACAAGATGAGGGGGATAATGGCCATACACAAACCATTACAAAAGCACAATAATAGGTGCACTTATAGCAAACACTACATATGTAAGACGTTAATGTAATGGAAGAACAATAGTTTGTAGAACCAAGGGTTACAACTATAGAACATGCCATTGTAGATAAGAATATAGGATAGTTTATTTTGCAAATTAAAGGTTCTTTTAGTACAATTATCCATAGCATGATTTTAGGGACGTAATCCAAAGTATAGGGGGGGTAATGTTAAAGGTAAGATTGTGTTGTAGTAATCAGGTAGATAGGAATGTATGATGATAAGGAGGAAGTATTGTGATGTCTATTTTAGATAGGTTAGACATAACGAGTTCAGTAGGAATAGGGTAGGTGAGATCATGACTATTAAGGTGGAATGTAAATTAATGTAAAGTAGTAGAGTTAAACAATAAATAGGCTTTGGAGATTTTTGTGGGAGTTTTTTTTCTAACTAGTTTAGGTTTGATATTGTGAGCATAGAATAGAGAGAGAAAATAGCAGTAATTTCGGGAGATAAAAACAATTTTGATGATGCATATAAAGTTGCTGAACTATGATATTTTATCTTTTGTTTTTATGTACTTTTCCATGATCTATTGTTTCTTTCTTTTTATATTTGTATGAGAAGTAAAATTGTGATAAAACTATGACAAATTCATAACTGTGCAAATACTCAGGAAATATGGTTGTTGAAACATTTTGACATGAACTCATTGAAACCAAAAAATTGGAAACAAAAACAAAAACAAAATAAAAAATTACACATACCAAAAAATTTTAAACTTGTTGCAATTATATAAACAAGCATGTTATACATCACCTTACTTCCAAACATCTTTGGCAATTTTTATTTCTTGTAAAACCTATGTTGTTTCAAAAAGTTTCACTACTATGATCTAAAGGGAAAATTTGTGCTCCCTCCTTGGAGGATTTTCCCAATAACTGATTGAAATTGCCTCGTTTCACCACACTACCATCAATATTTCTATTATTTTTGTCCACAACATAGATACTGTGATAGTCAAACTTTTGATGTTTCATGGGATCAAGAGTTTTCCTAGTTAATGTTAATTTCAACAATTTCTTTGTGAAGGCCAAGTTCACCATGTTCCCCACCCATTGATAAGTGGGTTTCTTCATTTTCCAAATGATGTTCAAATTTTGCGACATTTGATTATACTAATCATGAAATTCATTTTTCACAATGCAAATGTTAAACTTTGCTTTATTTTCATTTTTAGAATATTGCAACTTGTTGTAAGTTGCCATATTTTCACGCACAAATTATGTCAAAACTATTCAAGACAAAAATTTTGATCCCCTTCACAATTCTATTCCATGAAATTTTGCATTTCATACAACAATTTTTTTTCCTTGAATGAAAGTGTTTCCAAAGGTCGCAAACACTCATTTATATACTAACCAAAAAAACATTAAACAAGAAATTTCTTAAAGTTTACACATCACATGGCTCTCCATGTGATTCAACATGCACATTAATGTGACAAAGACTTTCCACATGACTTTTCACATGAATTATCATGTGTGAGTCAATGCATATTAATGTGCCAAACACTTTTCACATGACTTTTCACATGAATTATCACGTGTGAGTCAATGTACATTAATTGAAATTATGACCAAATCATAATTAAACTATGAAATCCAATTAATAAGTAAATCACCAAACTTAATTGTTAAATAATTAAATGGGTAATAGTCTAATTACATCAAGTTATAGGGTCTTTCAAGTCCATTAACCTCATCCCAATTCCTTCAAACCTCCATTGGGTGGATGCAATGGTTTTTAAAGTTTTTATTATTTTTAAAATTATAATTTTTTTCATGTTGCACCAAAAATGACAATTAACCATAAAAACATTTAGCCAAACATAATTGCAAGATAAATAAAATAATAATAATCTAAAAAATTTGTTACATGTTGGCAAACCATTAGATCCTATTTGCTAACTATGGTAATTCAAAATAAAAATGCTAGAAATCTATCCAAATCCTCCAAAAAACTTAACCATTAAAATTCCTCGAACCTTGGCTTTTTATTTAAATTTTCAAAAAATTCATTTCACCGTGTTGCTTGGGACTTTTCTTTTTAACAAAATGGCAAATGTCCACCACAAATTTTTCAATTTCAAAAATGGCAAAAATGGCATCATTGGTTTAAGGTCTACTTAATACAAAGTTGTGGGATTGGGATAGCAATACCCTTGTCAACCCAAATAAAATTGGATCTAGGTCCATTCAAATAATTGTAAGGAAGGGACGGGGGAAAAAAATGGAAAATATAAAATATCATGGTGCCTTGGTAGCTTTAAGGTTAATTCTTTTATTCTCATATATATTGAGATTTTTTTAAAATATTTTTTTAAAATCCCAAAACTTTTTAAAAGAATCTAATGAATCTTCAAAAACATTCCAAAAATATTTTATCTTAATCTTCATGTACTCATGTTTAAAAAAATGGCATTTAACCTTTTTTAATGAAAATATGAAATCCATATGTTGGAATTTAGAATAAATTAATTTATTGAAAAAATATATATTCATTTTGTCATGTGGAAAGTGACCCAACCTTAAGCTATAGTACAAAATAGACTTGTTTAAGGGTTTTATTCATGTGACATTGCAAAAACTCATGTTATGGTGCACCTCCTTAGCAAAGGGTGAAATTTGGCACCGGTTTGCTAGAAAAAAAATGTTATTGGGGATCAAGTTGGTTAATTTTACACTAGTTGCAATTTCTAGTAGAAAAAATTGGTGAACATCATTAGCAACATCATTAGGAACTTCTAAGAACACACAAAGAACAAGGTGACAATCGCCAAAGTTCTTTTAAAAATGGGATGGGGAACAACCCCCCTCCCCATTCTCAAAAAAATGAAAAACAAATGGCATTCCTAGTTTGAGCCTTTTCATTAGCTACATGATAATTTTCTTCACCCATTTGTCACCTGTTTTTGGCAGTCTTTTTAAGTTTAATTAGCGAAATACTGGTAAAAAACGAAAAAATAAATAAATTACAAAATTGAAAATGAAGTTTATTTTGAAGGTTTCAATGATTAGTAAAAAATGACCATCCCTAAAAAGAAAAAAAATCACCAAATTTTGACATTTGGTTTTCCATAAGTAGTTGAAAATATAAAAAACATAATTAAAAGATTTTTGTTGCTAGTGGGCAATATGCACCTACCATGGTTTTGCAAATGGTAAAAATGTGAGAGAAGGATCTACTAGTTCAAAAAAGAATGAAAATAATTTGACTTGTTCCTTTTACAATATATTTATTGGAGTTTCAATCTTTGAAAGAAATAAGAATTAAACATTGGAGTTTGGGTTCGCAAAAACTAGTTGTGGTGAACATCCTGAGTTTCTAGCTTTTAGTCATGTCCACAAAGGAAAAAAATTTGGACTGGCTAAGGGTCATGTTGTGTTTAAAGAAGCCTAAACAATTGTTAGAAGTTATGTGTTAGAAATTAGCTCTAAGTTTTGGATGTTCTTTTGTGAGCACTACATATGTGTAATGTGTTTATTTGAATAATAACGAATTGAATTTAGTTCCAACTTTGGAAATGGTTTTGTTTGTGCATTTTGCCATTGTCCACAATTGCAACTTGTTGTCCATATTTGGAAATTCTAAATTTTTTATTTGGATTAATTTAAAATTATATAGTTTAAATATTGTAGGTTACATATCTAGTGCATTGTTTAATGATTGCCATTCTTCCAAGAGTGATGAGAGACTTTGCTTTTGTTGTGCAAAGGCAAAGAAAGAGAAAGAGAGAGGAGTTTGGCAGAGGAAGAGTGAGAGCTTGAACATTATTTCAATTTGTTGTATACAATGTTATTGTTACAAAATATAACAACACGGAATAAATGAACATACCATCTTTCTTCTTTATTACTAAAAACAAGCATTCACTTTGTATATGTGCTACATTGTTGAGCTTTTTGTGGTTTAAGTCTAGTTATAAAAGACGCCAGTGGCTTGGGTTCAAACTAAGTTTCTTTTGTGTCTTCTGATGCATAATTTTGTTAAAAAGCTGAAAAAATCTATTCGTTTACTTTCTAGGCTATTACTAAGGTTGCAAAACACATGGATGAGGCATTGTAGAAGGTTAATGTTGTTACAATGAAGATCAAAGATTAAAAAATGGGCAAAAACCTGCCATTTTGAATCAAGGAAAAAACAATGCTTGGAAGTAATGTTTTTCATTAAGTATTCTGGAGGTTGTGTTGAGGTGTAGGAAATAGATGTGGAAGAAAGCTCAACATGAGACCCATATTGTAGTACCAATCACCATTATTATTAATAAACACTAACACAACTTTTAACATTTAAAAACAATTTTTGCACTAAAGCATGACAAAGAACATTTCCTTATAAATGTGTCTTTTCTTATCCATGATGTTAGTTGTATAATGTGGCTAAAAAAAATTAGATCACAAGTGTGTTCACATTATTTTGTTTTTTGTTTCAAAAAGTCATGTTGATTGGCCCCATTGCCAAAATTTTGGAAACAAGGGACTTCCCTTATAAGCAACTATTTTTTTTACATTTGCATCATCAAGAATACATGTGCTACCCTTTGCCCCACCCTTTCAATATATTTACAAAAATTGAATTTTGGCCAAACCATAAAGAATAGCTAATGGGAACATAATGGGGAATCCTTTGGGAGTTAAATTGGTTCCCATGGGCACAAAATTGGAATAAGAACCTTTGCCCAAAAAAATAGAATGAACCCTTCATGAATGTATTGAATCTATTTATTGGTGCATAAAATAATGTATCCAAATATTTTTGTCACCATTCTAGCCATCGCTACTTGGACACAAATTGCATGACAAAATAAAATAAAACCTCAAGTTAATGCAAGGTTTGATGAATTATTGAAAACTATTTACAAACATCTCACAACAATTTTTTTGGGGGCATGGCATATTAAATTCATCAACATCCATTTGCTTTATTAATAGCCATATATCCTTTTCATGTTTTAAAAAATAAGTTTCAAATCAAATACACACACACACACACCATCAAATAACATTCCATAAATCTAAAACTTTTCCCCTAACCATGTTGTTAGACTTTTATATATGTGTATATTCAAAAAGTCATTTACATCTTGGTTGATTTAGGTTAACCCTAAATCAAGCTTCACCTAACCTAGGTTAAACTTTGGTTACATCTAAATTAATCTAGGTGAACCTAACTTAATTTTGGTTAAACACTAATTAACCCTAAATTAAGACATTTATTAAACTTATATTAATCTTCAACTAAACCTTAGTTATACTTTGGCTACACATAGGCTAACCTATAACAATTTAAGTTAAACATAGGTTAACTAAAGTTAACTTTTTATAAACCCAAGTTAATTTAAGGTAAATTTAAAATAAAATTTGGGTATTCATTGATTAAATTTTATTAATCTTGGTTAATTTATGGTAAATTTTGAATAATTTTAAATTAAACTTGGGCAAAACTTAAGGTAACTTAAATTAACCTCCATTGAACTCAATTAAACCTAGGCTAATCAAGCTTAAAGCCAACAAAGGCAAATTTGATTAAACTCATAAAACTACAGAAGTGGGGTGCAGTTCACTAACCTAAATCATTATGGAACTTTAAAAATGAAATAAGTTCATTGCATTTTAGTGATTTCACCCTGGTTAAAATTATATTACTATAATATCACTATGTAAACATCATGTTTCACTATTAGTTAACATAATTCATTATTATAATTTCTTGTAATAAATAGGTTTATTTTTATTTTGTATTAAATACCATATATATGTTACTTTACGATATACCCTATATAATTTTAAACTACTTTAATTATTTTAACTTATACCCTATGTTATTATAAGTTATTATAGGCTATTATAAATTATTATACCTTAAATTATTATACATTAACTAGCTTATTACATGCTTTAAATTATTTAAAATAAAATTATTTAACTAAACTTAGGCTATACCTTAGGTTATTTTATTTTAAGTTAATATATATTATTCTAAGTTATATTTTAAGTTATTCACGATCATTTTGCTTTATGTTATTATAAGTTATTTATTTTAAATATAATAAATTAAAATAATATAAAATATAATATAATGACTTAAATTAAAATAACCTAGAATAGCCAATAATAGCCTATGAAAAAAAAATTTAGAATAACTTACAGTAGAATAACTACCAATAGCCTATGATATTATAACATATAATATTCAACAATAGCTTCTAATAAAATAATCACCAATAGTCGTAATATAACATATAATAACCAACAATGACTTATAATACAATAGCCACCAATAGTTGTAGTATAACCTAAAACAACCACCAATAGAATAACCACCAATAACAATAAAAAAACAACCAATAGCCACTAATAAAATAACCATTAATAGCCTTATATTATAAATGTTTAGAATTGCCAAAAATAATTTAGGGTGAAATAATCTATAATAAAAATAATAATTTAAGGTGAAATAACCTACAATAACCTAAAATTGCAAATAATAGCATAAGGTAAAATAACTTTCAATAACCTAAGTATTGAAAATAATCATAAATAACTCTAAATAATATAGGGTGAAATAATTTAGATTAATGAAAAATACCCTTATAATAGCTAAAAATAACCTAACACATGTAATATATTATATTAACAAAAAAATTATCCATTTATTAAATGTATATTTTTTCAAAAGAATGATCATTAAAATGTTACTGCATAGTGATATTCAATTTTTTTTGTTCAAATAATTTTACACTTTCAAAAAGAAAGAAATGTAATTTTGTACATTATTGAATTAAAAAAGAACTCAAATCATTTCATTTGAACAAAATCTCAATAAAATATGAATTTTCAAAGTTTATGTTTTTGTAATGTTTAAAATGAAGTATTTGATAAATAGTATGCAATGTAACATATTATCACGAGTGGGGTGGTTTTATGCTAAAGGTGTTACCTCCATTTTAAAGGTCAAGGGATCAAACTTCACAAGTGGTGTGTGCGTGGTCAACAATGGTAAGTTGATGAAATATTCTTCTATCTAGTTCCTTAGATTAGGTGTATAAGTTGATTACGTGGCTTGTGTACCTAGGTTAGGTTTTTAACCTAGCCTAGGTAGTGACATGTGTCAATAATTCATAGGTTAAAAAAATGAAATTATCGATAATATTATATATTAAATAATTTAAATTTAATTGATTTCCATGCTGCTTAGTTAATTAACTAGCAAGTGAATGGCTTGATAAATTTGTATTTCATTTGAAAATAATCTTGTTTCATTAGGTACTAGTGAAATAATTCATTGTTCGTAACAACTACTCCCTCTTCATTAGGGGGTTGATTAATTTCATCATGGTAAAAATATCCAAATTCACTCAAAATCTAGTGAAACCCATAATGAACTAAGATGCCTTTTGGTGTAGTGTCAAGTGAACCTCAAATAAAATTAAACTAAACTCGATGAACTAAGGTTAATTCAATGGTTTGGGAGGCAAACACATAATTAAATGTGTATGTAGACATGATACGTAATTAAAAGTAGGTGGGATAACTTATGACAAATAGAGATAAAACTTGAGAGGAAGCTAACATTCAAAGATATTTGAAAAAACAAATGAAAGACAATGTGAAAAAAATATAAAAGCTAGTTAATAATCCAAAAATATTAATCCAAAAATATTCACAAGTCAAAAGGACAAGGATTAGTAAGTACAAGATTGGGATATAACCAACTTGAACCTTTATTAGAAAAAATATTAATATTGGTAGCACAAACAATTGTAAAAAACACAAAACAACCTATTTGTTCCCTTGGTGAAGATGAAGGATAATCATCAATTTCAGTCACATCAAAGGTAATAGATGAAATAGAAACATCCACTAGAAACCAATAAATAGTGATATTCCCCCAAAAAATCAATTTTCAATGGAAATATTCATGGTTAACAAATTTTGAAAAATTAAAAAAAATTACTCCAAACAATCCATCAAAAAGTGAAGTTTTTAATGTTGAATGAAAGCAAGTTCTTTAACTTTGATGGTGTTAACAATCATGGAACTATTCAATACAAATTGATTCAAAGTTTTGTTGAATTTATAACTTCCAGTGCACAACAAACTCCTATTATTACTACAAGACGATCCATTATAATATTGCAACAAGCACATCCATTAGTTCCACAATTAACAATGGTAGCAACAATGTGAAATGTATTATGCATACAATTACCAAAATATCATGATAATGATGACCCAATGTCTCATCTTCGACAATTGGCCAAAGTTTGTGCAACAAATGGAAAAAATATTAATGCAAATAAATTACAATATTTTCCAAACTCTTTAAAAGGAAGAACAATAAATTGGTTTGCTCAATATGAAATAACAAACCCAACATCAACTTGGAATGAAATACAACAAGCTTTCATTGTGAAATTTAGTGAAGTTCAAGGTGAAGATCAAGCAATGGGAGCACTATGTTATGTAAAACAAAGGAAATATGAATTAGTGAAAGATTAGTATGATAGGTTTCTTTGGTTTTGTGTAATCATACCACAATGCCCAAATTATGTTTATCGGAGAAAAACATTTAGCCAAGGTTTGCATGCCAAGTTGAAGAAAACACTTATTGGTATGCCATGAGTAACTTTGGTTCAAATGGCAAATTTAACAATAGTATTTGAAGACGAATTGTTGGTGAAAAGAAAAAATATGGTTAAACATTGACAAGATTCAGACATTGATCAATATGAAAAGGATTCAAATGAAGAAAGTTATTAAAAAACAAAAAAATTGAGAATAAAATTCATTTTTGATACATATAAAAAAGGAGTGTTTTGCCAAAATTGTTACAATGGTCACTTTACCAAAGATTGCAAACTTTTAATTTCTTTTGTGTCAAATTTAGAAAAGCAACAATCGTAATATTGATCAATGTGCAAGTGAGTAAAACAATGAAAGATGTCCACCAAAAGGTTTACAAGTTCATGTCGTGCAAGCAAAAACACCACTATCTCAAGAAAATAAGTAACAAAATTATGTAAAGAGAATAATTAGCACTAAAAAGATAAGAAACCATACACACTAGAATATCATACCAATGTTGGCACATATAGTTGTACTATATGATATGAATATGATATAAAATAGCACATATAGTAAGGACCCTACCAGGCGTTTCAGACTAGAGGCAATACCATGGTTGTCCCAGTACTCGCCTGGTAGGGACTAATGTTGAAGGGGTACCCTTCTTTGGTAGGTAAGAACCATGGCCTTCAGTTCAAGTTAGTAAAGAACTGGATCCAAACTCGGATTAATTTTCAGAATTGAAAAATCAGAACCAGAATTTGGGAATTTATGTATTTGAGGAACCACCCCTCAAACTGGATTCCCCTCCCATTTATATGTAGAAACAGAACTATAAGTTTTTAGGATTTTCACTGCTCCTACCTGTATAGCTACTATAATTCCTCTCGAACCTTGTGCATTAAATGCTGAGATTCAGCATTTCTTACTGAGATTTAAATAAAATTTCCTTACTTTATGGATACCACTAAAAGAGGGGTTAGGGGGGTGAAAGGAGGCCCAAAGACAGGGGGAAAACAGGGTGACTTTACATATATCTCTAATTTTTCAATTCATTTTTAGAACTGGAACTGGAGCTTCTTCATAAAAGTGAAGAATCACCCAACATTGGTAACTACCTGAGTTACTAAAATGAGCCTTACATCAAATTTATTCCAGTCTCAATACCATGTATATACCAGTGTTGAGCGGTTCTCACTTTTCTGCGAGAACCTTAACGAGTTTCAAATCAGTTCTCAAAATCAAAACCTACACCAATAGTGATACTTGTTATGAAAACCTGATTGATGGTTCTCACTGAGAGGTGAGAACCAACTCAATGCGAACCTAAAAGGATATGAAAAAAAACCAGTGCCAGTTTTAAGTTAGGCTTTTAGGTTTAGGCTCTAGGTAGGTGTTAGGTTCAATCTTTAAGTGATTTTTTTTTTAAAACTGAGAACAGAATTTTTTTTGATAACTGGGTTGTGAGAATCATCTTTGAAAGCCATGGATTCAAAAATTTATGAGAACCGGCTCAACTGAAATCTGACTGCATTTTATTTTTTCAAAGATCTGAAACCCTGAAAGGTTTCCTGAGCTTGAAATGTTGGTTTTTTTATAATTGGAGAACCTGACAAGGTTCTTCAAAACAGTCCTAAGAACCAGAACTGATGTTTTGTGAGAACCGCCTGACATTGGTATATACCTGCCTCATACCAGTCTAAAATCAGTCTTGGACCTAATACTAGGCTGATATGAAAATCATAAAAACCACCCAATACCAGGAGCAGGCTGATGTGTTCAAAAGTTGATAACCGACCAACACTTGTCACTGATGTATACCAGAGAATACATATTATTGTCACCCTTTTTTTCCCTTTTTAAAAAAAAAACTCTTTTTGGGTTTGAGGATATTCAAAGGATTTGATTTCTTCCCACAAAAACAAAAACAATTTTTCTAGTGATTGTCTGCATTCTCACGGAGTTGCAAACCCTTTGGAATTCTTCATCACAGGGAAAATTCCCCACCTTCCATGAATCTGAAGAGAACTGTGGGGGTGCATCAACTTCCAAGTCTGTCTTCATCTTCACTCATCTGGAACAAAACTAATCTGGAAACAACAATACAGCTTCTACCCAGCTGCTTAAGAACATCTAAGTAACCCAGACCTGAACAAGAACATCTAGTGTGTGAAGAAGTAGTGCGGATTTTGGACTTGGGATCAGAACCAAGGAGCAAGCCAGCAGAGTTCATCAAAGTGTTGAGCTAATTTTCTATCTGTCTGCTGCTGGGGTATTCCAGGTGCAGAATTTGTAAGAATATTTCAGTTGTAAATTTGATGCTCATGAAGCACTAATCCAGTGCATTTTTCATGGAATTCTCTTGTTAGGATTTGCAGCTAGTCTACCTCTGATCTTTTAGCTTGAAGAAAGAAAAGGAATTTGTTCTCTGAATCAATATGTCTGATGATGATCCCTGGATCTCTTTATCAGGCTCTTTCTCTGCAAGGATTTCTTCACGTCTCTTTCTCTGCATGCACTTAAATGTATGTACAGTATCCAGCAAGCTGCATAAATTGTAATTATCTTTTAGAGTTCCAAGCATTGTTTGTTGCACTCTTATGTTTAATCTGCTCAAACTTGATTTCATATTTCTGGATTTATGTGCAGTTGAAGAGCTCTGTGAAGGATCACAGTTTGAAATGACTGGGAGCATGAAAGCCATTGCTAAGAAGATATGTGTTGAGTATGTGGTGGAGGCTGGACTTGATGACCCAGAATACAAATCTTGGGTTCCTCAAAGTGTGAGGAAGAAGACTGCTGATTATGCACTCCAGTGGTACCAAGCTGTACCCATTCATGGCATCATCATAGGAAAGTCACCAAGTCCTTATATTGGGAATGCCGATGTTGCCCCAAAGTATGCTGCGGGATTTTCTTACGACAAGAACTTGTGGCATACCCTCTGTGGGGAAAGACCACCGGCCTCAGCAGACACCATGGCTCATGAAATCAGCTTGAGTTGCCATGTAGACGAAGGGGATGTTCTCATCGCTATTCGAGATTGCTGGAAGCTGATAAAGTTTGGAGTCATCTGTGTTAATGCAGTTCCATTGGGGAGGGAAGAAGACAGATCAGAGAAACAACAGAGGAATCAAGAGCTCACAACAAGAGACTTACAGCAGATGGAAACTCTTGCACAATCATTGTCCAAGCTTGTTTGTCTGAGTGCAGACTCTGCAGGAGCAGGATTAACCACTGTGATTGCTCTTGGCTCTGAGGCACACACCTGTGCTCGAATGCTTGAGAAGTCTTTCTGGAAGTCCAAGACTGATCATTTGGACAGATACAACTCATGGAAGCTGAAAGTACATGAACTATATCATCCTGCTCGGACCATGTGGGTATTCAAGAAAAGGAAGCTTCCCTTCCTGACCATGGTAAAGACGAGCATGACAGGCAAGGCGGAATTCAAGGCTCTATGTACCCTTCTTGCAAGAGGTTCTCAGTTTCGCCCAACTCCTAACATTCAAGAGGAATTGGTTGATGAATCTGACAATGAAATTGCCGAGAGCCAACTCACAGATGGTGTCAGCATGAGTAACAGCTTGCAGTCCAGTATTGATACTTATGAGATTTGCTCTGCTCTCCATGGCATGAGAGTCAACAATATCAACAAGAACAACGACAAATCCTCACAGAGTTATGATCAATCAGTTCAAGCACTTCCTTCATCAACCCCAGATGCCCTCCATGGCTTGAGAGTTGGCAGTATCAAGAACAAGAAATCCTCACAGAATCATGATCAATCAGTTTGAGCACGCTCTTCATCAGCTCCAAACACTAGCACATTGACACAGCTCCCAGGACCAGCAAAACACAGAGATTAAGTCAATCATTGAACTGAATTCTTTTGCAATTTGCATCAGAGATCAACTCTAATCTATTTCACTATCCAGCTCCTACAATGACTCTTGACTAAAACCATATGCAATCTGAACTTCTTCTCAGCTCAAAACCATATTACAACTCAAAAGACATATACTGCATATAGCTACATATATGATGTTCTCTCCAACTTTTGCTACTTTCTAGCTTCAGCATGCATGGCATATGTGAGTACTGGAATGAACAGAATGCTGCCAATCCCAACTAGGAAAGAACCTGCAGAAGTACCAGAATAACAACCCAAAACCAGTTCCATCTCTGAAAAACTACATTCAATATCACACTTTCTCTCCTTACAATTTAATTTCAGTTCAGATCATATTGATTGAAGCAAAGGTTTCAGATGAATGACTCATGAATCCAAGCGCACACACCCATGTCTTTACTAACTTGAATATATCATCTCATACCACACAGTTGAAAGTTCTGACATCTTTGAAACATATGCCACAAAACAATATAGCTAAATTAGAGAAATTTGCTCAAGATATTCTGTGTAGAGTAAAGCCCCAGGGTGGGGGCATTCCCAAAATAAGGGGTGTGGGACAAAGCAATAGCCAAGTCCAGCCCTGAATTATGGGAAGAACCCCACCCATGGGCCTTAACCAAGGTGAAGCAGAAGGCAAACCTTATCATAAGCCTAAATACATTAAATCATGAGATGGTAGGATAGGAGGGATATTCCGCCTACTATTTAGGAGAGGGAGGAACCTTACACCTATAAGTAAGAGTATGGTCCCTCCAGCTCCTAACTAGTGAGTGTAAGTTTCGAGGGATATTCCAGGATATAAGATGGCCTCCAAATACAGTAAGAAATTTTTGCAAGTGCTTCTATGGAACACAACCTGCTTGAATGAAAAAAATGGAACTCGTTTGTTTTTCTTGACTTTTGTTTGGCAACTGTCTTAAGGTTCATGTTATTTTTGTTCACAACAATTTGTTGTGCATCAATCACTAAGTTCATAATATGTGTTGACTAACTAAATGGGTACTTATTCTATGAGAAACAAACATCACTTTTTTCCTGATTTTAAAGAGGGACTAAGAGGCTTGTTGAAGAAACAGTTAGCAGTTTACCCAACTTCAAGAGAAAAGAGCTATGTAGGTAAACTGTATAACAGAATTATAGTATTCCATGTCCAAGGGCCACCACCAGAGAAATGCCAACCTTTTGAGTAAACAAGTTTCACAAAGCTCCTGACACTTGGACTAATGCAACAAATAATGCCACTACATAAACCCAGATCATAGTATATCAAGGTATGGGGCGGGTATAAGGCATGTCAGATCCCAACTCAAATACGTCACATTACAAACTTATTAGGCTTCATAGGTTCATAAAAATTTCGTGCAAAATTCAATTTTCATAAGTTCATACAAAAATTGCACAAATGTCATATTATGATTAATATGAATGATATTTATACATATTCAATATTTTAAGTATTGAAATGGATGAAACATTATTTTTGAATAACATATGTGAATTTTCATATTTAATACACAAAAATCGCATAGTTTTGTTTAAAATTACATCACAATAATTGCACGGATTTAGTTAAAATGTTAATGGTACGTATTTCACATCAAAACATCACAAGTAAAAAAGACATATCATTCATATAAAGTTTAATATGTATATTTTTCGTGTCATTTTATATATTGAAACCCATGGATGTTGCACATACATATTGTTTTATGATTTTCACACATATTTTATTGAAATTTTGTGATATTGTAAGTTTATGATTTGAGCAATTTGACCCTTGGTAATGAAGTATTTTCATCTTCTTCTTCAAACCTTATTTCATGTTATGAAAAATATTCCCAAATACTTAAGCAATTTGACCCTTGATAATGGGATATTCCCATCTTTTTCATCAAACGGAAATTCCACATCAACGAAAATAACCCCAAAAGCTAGGGCCATATGACCTTTCGTAATGGAATACTCCCATTACCAAAAAATTTAAAAACTTTGAGTTTGAAAATATTCCACATTGTGGTTTATGGCTAAAAGGTAATAACCTTTTCACTATTCCGTAAATTAAAGGGGTTTTTTTTTTTAAAAAATTTACCAACCTCTTTATGTGTAAGTGAAAGCCCCAAGTTGGGGGCATTCTCACAATAAGAGACACGAGACCTTGGTGCTTTACCCTACATGTAAAAACCTTGGCAAAAAAATTGTAATGTAATTAAAACTCATATTAAAATTTTGTGAAATTGCTTACATTGCAAGGGCATGAATATTACAATTTAGCCAAGTTCTTACATGTCATAAAATTCTTCCTTTATATCTTCTTTACACATCTAAAAGATGTCTTTACAAAATAGTTAAATATAAAATTATTATTTGCCAAATTCAATAAATAAAATAAAATATTATTTTCTAAATTCAGATTTTAATAAGAGTGAATTGAAGTAGCAAGTTAAAAAAGGACATAATACATCTTAGGCTTCACATTGCTATGCACCACCAATGACAATGAAATGATGAGAAAAATGAATTGATTTTATAGAAAGTAAATTCCATTTGAATGAAAATTGTGTTGCATTCAAATTCAATTGAGTTCATACTCAATTCAATTCAAATTCAACTAAATTGAATTCAAATTGGCACACAAAATATTGAAAATATGTTTATCATTTCCATAATCATGACTATGATCTTGAAAAGACACAAATCTAAATATACACCTCTCCATTCCATTTAAAGTAGACTCTATATCAAAATTTATTTTGATAGGACAAAACTTATTAGACCTTATAGTTGTTTCTCCTATACTAGTTCCAATGTTACCATCATCATTGGAATTTCAAATCTTGGATCATAATTTGAACACATCGTTCAAAAAGAATGAAGAAACATACAACCAATCAAAGAATCGAACTTTGTATTGAGATAAAAGAAAATATTAAACAAAAACATTTCAAAATTGTCCTAATCAAATTCTAAAGTAGAACTTTAAAATCAAATAATGGAGCCTAAATCAAATTTGAAAAATGTGTTAAAGAATGAAACTTGAATCACATTTAAACCATGTGTCAAAAATTGTTAAAAGTTTTGATCAAAGTATGGATCTTAAATCAAATCTAAACAAAAGCACATATGTATAATTCACCTTTAGTTTGAATTGTAACATGGTTTGAATCAAGGATTGAAACATATTGAATATAATTTTTAAACTAATTATTAAGTTCATCAAATAATGTGTTTTTAAAATGCAACTATTATGAGATCAAAACATGAAACATCAAGCAACTACATTAATTAATCTTCACATAACCTTGAAAACCCATGAGCAAGTTTGTTATGGCAATTGGATATGAAATCAAAAGGTTATACTAGAGTTGGAATCTTTGTAAGTTCATAGCAAAAGGACCACCCCATGCCCATTTGATCCATTGCTTAAAAGCAATGAGTTACCTTACGAAGATGATGTGGGAGAAGTTTTGGATTGGCCATTTAAGTGAAATATTTTCAAAATCGTGATTTACAAGTCAACATACAATTCTTTTGGCTCAAAAAGATGTTGTATTATACTATCATCCAAAAGTACAAATTATGATTCATCATGATTATCTCATTTTAAAAGCCTTTCCAGTTCTTTAAAATTTTGAAAAACAAAAACATTAATTATAGAATTTTAATAAATTGGTTATTTAAAATTAGTATAATAGTTTTTTTTTTTTAATGTTCCCATAATATTTTATATCATTATTGTATGTATGCATTAAAAAACTTAAACATTAACTCAAATTACCATTGCAAAATGTGTGAATTAAGCGCTTGTACATCCATGGGTTGGTCTTTTTATTCTGAATTTACTTGGTAATAAATTGGTGCCCACCTACATTAGTAATTATAATAAGCTTTCTATTGTATTTGGTTATCACATCTTTCAAAACCATAAATCCCCCACCAAAGTTACAAAATGCCATATCATTGTCAGGAACAATTATAAAAGGATTCAAAGGCCAAAAAAAAAGGTTTTTTAAAAAATAAAAATAATGGATTGAATTCATATAGATGAAGAAGATTTTTTAGTAGTTCCATCATCATGGTCAATGCACAAGAAGCATGTGCATTTGCAAACACCCAAAAAAACAATGAAAACCAAAATGATTAAACAATTTTCAACAATTTGGTAATGTCAACAAGCATATACACTTTATGAAAATGATTAAAGAGATGAAACATAATTAGTACATTTGTCTTTGTCACATCTAGTTGTTCTTCAAACAGGGCATTCATACTCAATTCATAGTTTATTTTAATTTTATGGGAAATTAACCTCCCTTGCATAACTCTACTTTTGATGTTGTAATCACATTGATCATATTCACAAAAAATCCATACAATTAATACAAGTACTAAAATAGAAACCAAAAAAACAGAAAAATGAACTACAAAAGTCACTACATACTTTGCATAGCTTTTGGAATCACAATGCTTAAATACTTTCATTCCATACTCTATAGGTACTGATGCCTTTGTTATTCTTGTTATTGCAATCCTTCTATCAGTCTTGATTATATTATTCCTTCCTCATGATTCTAGAATGTTTTCAATTAATTGTTTACTTAACAAGTGCAAGATGTTTTTACCAACAAATGTCTTGAAATACCATACATTGTCTTTTGTAATGTCTAGTTTCTTCTTAGTTATAAGGAAGAGAAGGTGATGGATAACATATACAAACACAAGTCAATGCAACATTAGTGCCATATATGCATATCCATAACGTTGGCTATATTATAGTTTATAGCACATTAAAGGTCCTTCACATTGTAATGGTCATAATAAAATTTGTATTATTTACGTGCACATGGAAACCTTGCATGTATAACAAGAAGACCAACTAAAACATTAGGAACAAAGCTATAACAAAAGAATAAAAACATTCACAAACAAATTTGACATATTCAAGTAGAACAAACTTAACAATGTAGGAAATCATAATAGATGTGGGAAGTATTTTAAGAAGGTTTCAAATTGAATTTCATTAAGATAGTGAAATTGTTTTCATGTATTTTGTTTAATTGAACAACCATAGATGAAAAGTCTATAATGAATCATAGGTTTATTCCTTGAGGATGACTTTTCTTCATTTTTCATGGTTAAGCATGGTTCTTATGAAAACACAATACATTTTATTTTATTGACATACTGGCCAAGACTTGCACAAAGACATTTGTTTATAGCTTGGTTGTTACATGTATAATTTGTTGACACACATGGTTGGTTTAGATGTTGAATCTAAATTTATATCTATTAGTCATACAACATTCACAACTTCTAAAGGTTGAACAACTTTTTTGATTGTTTGAAAAAATATGCAAATGTTACAAACAAAATTGCAAACTAATTTCAACTAGAATGAAACATTTATAATAATATCTAGAAAACAAACTAGGGGTGAAGAACAACTACTTTGTGGAAGAACACAAGTTGTCATTTTTTTGGTGACATGAAATATGAATTCGCAAAATAGGTCTATAAGCAATTTTAGACATAACTATTTCATATTCAATAATTTTAAATTTGACTCATTCATATATTCAATTGATAAGGTGGTATTAATTATTTTTATCATGTTATCATGAATCAAATGCCTTTTTAGCCTAAATCTCCAAGTGCTTATTATGTTTCCAACCACTAGCCTTTATGTTTTTCATTTTTTTAAAATTCAAGATCTCAAAATCTCAAACAAAGGATTCATCCTCTTCATCTACCTCCAAGCTCATAGTTTTTCCAAATCATCCCCACATTTGCAAGCATCCATAAATTCATTGTCAACTAATGAACTAAACAATTTGTTTATTTTGAGGAGGTTAACAATATTAACATTGTCATCATTTTAAAAATATTTATCAATTTCATCTTCAAGTTCATTAGTGTCACCATATCATTTGCAATTATAATGGAATCAACAACAATAAAATGTCCATAAAATCTAAAAGTAAATGCAACAATAGCGAGGCAACAAAGATTTGTAGCACACAAGATTACATTGCTTAAACCAAAGACATACTCTATAGTTGCAAAGAAGTAAAACTTGCTAAAACACTTGTAAAATGATAACATAAACATCATTAACACACATAAACAAACATATTTCACTTTGAAACAAAAGTAAATATGCAACAAATAAAGGTTAATTACAAAAACTAACAAAAGGTGTAATGATTTAATGTGTGTCAAGAAGACAACAAGGTATAAGACATTCTAGGTCTAAACTACACAATCAAAATTGAAAAGATAAAAAGGCAATGTTGAAAGATTTGGCAATTTAACAAACTTCTTAATAGAAGTGAAAAAGGAACATTTGAGGTGAGAAAATTCCAACAAACGTTTGAAACAATAAAAAGAAATGTTAATTTGTATTTTAACTTAGATTTAATCATGAACATGGATGAGAAAACTAAACAAAAAAAATGAAAATTTGATGTGAAAATATGAACATGGATATTTCAATATCCAGAGTGATGAGAGAAAATAAATAAATAATGAAATTGACTAAATAAATTAAAATAACTAACAAATAATAAAACATAGTTAAAAGAATAAACTTGAAATGGAAAATTAGAGGGAAAACAAATGACAATTTGTCCATAACTCAAGGATTAACAAAATTGATAAGTTATTTGAAAACAAAACAAAGGTTTTAAGTTACATCTTCTAGGACAAGATGGTGCATCACAAAATGCAATAAAAACAAAAATAGCAAGACTAGAACACAAAGCTAGACAAAAACAAAAAAATCAAAATGAACACAATTTTACATTTGGTTTTACAACTTGGTGTAAAAAAGAGGGCTTTATGAAAGGCTTTGAAGACAATAAAAATTTGTTGAATGCATTAGAGGTGTTGGAAGACAATCTCATCAGAATGATTTCATGCATGTGATCATGGCATTGTTGTGTTCAAATTGTGACTTTGAAATGAAGGAAATGAAAAAAAAATTGATGAAAGAAAAAAAAAAAAAAAACTAAGTAGTTTTTTTTTTTTTTATTTTGCAAGATCTTATATTCATAGGGAATGGGTAAAATAATCAAACTTTTGAGAGCAAATGGACCTTCTTGTGGTGGAGCTTGTTTAGTCAAGGGACTTGGAAACAAACTAAAGTTTGATAAAAACATGACATCTCCAAGTTTTGTGATAGGTTGTGGTCACATTGAACAAAAATAGGGCTTCTAGTGAAGAGTTTAAAGAACAAGTTGTAGCACATGAATAATGCAAAGGCTTTCCCGCTATCTTTTCTTTTGTGAATCTTCCCATTGTCACTTCCTTTTTTGAACACTATAATGTGAAACCATTGGGGTGTGGGTGCTTTCAATGTTATCTAGAATGTAAGAAATAATAATGTGGACTCTATAAAGGCAAAACTTGTTTATTACCAGGGATTTTTTACACACTTGATTCTATTTCTATAATAAAACATCAAAACCTTGTAAATACATGACTACAAAAAACACACCAAAATTGAGATTTTAAAAAAAATACAAGTTAACTTGAAATGAAATGGAAAAATATCCAAATAGGGTTGTGACATTTTTATACACAATGTTTGGCTAATAATTTATACCAATGTTGGTTAAGTCTAAGTCTAAGAATTAAACCCAACAAATCTACATAGATCCAAAACCCTCTCAAAACCCAATTTGGCAAATATTCATTTACCTTAATTTGATTTTAAAAGTTCATTTATAAGGTCTAGGTGATGCACCCCTAGGTTTGTTAAATGGTATTAAAGTACACACTCAATCAATTATTTGTTTTGTAATATTAAGCAAATTCAAGGCATGTTTCATGATTCTTCAAAAAAAAAAGGATGGGAGCTTTATAACATGACCAAGATGATGTTACAAATGTGAGTTCAACATGAAGTCAACTTGCACAAATTGAAAAAAAGGGTGATTAGTGCACATTTGAACCAAAATTGTGCACAAATGAACTATGAACAACAAATTTTCACAAAACTCATCATAGCACAAACTTGGGAAGAATCGCCATTCTTGGGTGAAAGCACATTATAATGACCCCCTTTCGGGCACTTTTGGGTGTAGTATTATAATACATACAATATAATTGTTCTAAAAATGTGACCTACATTTAATTTTGGATATCAATTTTGGATTTTGGGCCCTAAAATTAGTATTTTAAGAAAAATAATGTTATTTAATTTTTTAAAATAATAATTTCATTATCTATATTGAAAGATCCATGGGTATATTTATAATTATGTATTGGTATAGTAAGGCCACTATTTTTTTTATTACACTAACTTTAAAGGTTCATTAGTCATTATAATAATTAATTTGAATGGAATTAAAAATATGGCACATCTAGCTATGCTTGCTATTTTTTTGGGAATGTGATTATTTGTCAAATTTCCAATTTACTACACATTTATTGCATTTTTGCTGAAAATACTCATTTTTTGAGATGAAAATTTTCAAATTAGTCACATGGTATCTAAACATGGTTCAAATTATGTGAAATGATATGGTTCAATATACTTTCAACTTTCATAAATATTAAAAATCATTTAAATTATTTTTGAAATATATTTGTGTTTTTGAGTATACATGTACACTAGACCTTTACTTCCACAAATACAATCAAATCTTTCACTTTATAAAATGAAATGAACTTTTTTCTTAATATCTTGTCTAAGTTATATTCTAACATAATATGCAAAAATATTGTGAAATTCTTTCAAATGTTTGAGGTGGGATACATTCAAACATACAAGTCCCTAGAAAGTAATACAATGTGACACCCAAAGGGAATCACCATAATGTGCTTTCATCCTTTTTTCCTTATCTTGTATTATGTGATTAGTGGGAAAATTACATGAAAATATTAGAAGTTTCTTAAGACTGCAAAATTCATAAAAACAAAATCATGGGAAAAACATATTGGTTAAAAAGTTTAAGTAAGGGCTAGAACGTTAGGTTTAAATAAGGTTTAAAAATTTTAGTTTCTAAGTTTGTAGTTTTAAAAATCCTACTAGTTTTTTTATGTTGGAGATTGCATGCCATGAAATGAAACAATAGGAGCCACTTGATTGATGTGTGGATGGACAAAGTTTGATACTTATTGGGATAGTCTATGGTAGTACTAAGATATTTTCCAGGGTTGTTTAGGCTAAGTAACTATTTAGGTAGTTAAATAATTTGGTCATTTTGTTTAGGGTTGTTTTACATTAGAATTCAATTTGAATTGACCCAATTTGAAACGGAAGATTCTTAATAACCTAAAATTCAAAGTTGGACTAAAAATTAATTTTCAAATTCACACCATTAATGTTGAGTAAAAACCAAAAAATGAGGTGGTTATTTATGTAGGAGTGTTGTTATTTTTTTTGCTATTGAATTCTGGAGTTCGTGAACAAGTTGGTCCATGTGAAGCGACTTTTTGCCCTTCGACTCCCAATTTTATGAGATGACTATACTTGAAAGTACATATGCTATTGGTGAAGGAAAAATGCAAGTGTATTTATAAACATTAAATTGCATTTATAGTTGAAACCAAATAATTTGCCTCCTATGCATCATTTACAGTTTAGAATTGATAGATGTATTTTCCAAGTTCAAACACCTCAAATTCTAAAATTTTATGTCAAATTGTCATTCATTTAAACCAACTTTTAAGGGGTTCAACACCATGTTCAACTTAGTTGCAGACCACCAGCCACTTGAAATATTATTCTTAACACATATGTTATTCAAATATGGTTTGCCTTAGCTCATTAGAAAATTAATTACAAGGTGCACCTTGTTACCAAATTTTAAACTTTGTAGCTAAACCAGTAAAAAGTTATGTCACCAAACCCGAAAAGGTCTATGAGATTTCTCTAAGATTTCAACCTCCCAACACTACCCCTATTCACTTCCATTCTTTCAAAATTATTTCAAATGTTCATTCTACTCTCCTTCTTCCTACCACCTACCAAGACTAATCATTGTTTTCTTCCTCAATAAGGTTGTGGGAACAAGTATTCTCAAGATTTGAATTGAAAATTATGTCCAGGGAAAAGAAAGCCACCAATGATTTGAACTTGCCCTCTTAAAGAAAAGGAGAAGGAAAGAGGTGAAAGAAGATCTCAACTCGGTGGCCAATGGAAGGTTCCAATGTTTGGTGACCCTTGGAAGGTTCCATTGCTTTGTGACCCTTGGAAGGTTCCATTGCTTGGTGGCCAATGGAAGGAGAAAGAGAAACACCTTTTCCCTTCTTCCCATTTTCCCGTTAACAAATTTTACTTAAACCTTCATTTTTTCCATTGATCTTAAGGTTTTACTTTACCTTGGTTTTAGGTTATTACTTACGCATTTCCTTCCTTTTCTTTGATTTATAAATTATGACCCTGCATCTCAATGTAATAAATCCTCCACACATTCATTGTTGATTTGATTTTGATTGAAAATTTCTTTTCCTTTCCTTGAAATTATGATGTCGTGTATGGCCACGTCTTATAGGCCTCAAGCTACACAAATGAATGAAGAACTGACTCTACATTGACGCAACGTGCTCGTGATGAAAATCCCAAACCTTGAGAGGTGCGCACTCATCTTGAAGTTGAACCCCCTTGAGCTTGAAACTATCGCATCTTTTCAAACTCTCGCACCCTAATGATCTTGTTATAAGTCGACCCTACTACTAACGATAAACCTGAAATCATCTGTGAAGGTTGTTACAAAACTAAAAACACCTTTATCTTCACGTGGTTTTCAATTCTCAACGTTGGACATTATCATCGGTTGCGCGGTTCAATTCGCCAACTACCTCCTAATAGCAAGGCAAATTACCTAATTCACACCATTCAACGCATCTTAGATTTCCTGTAGTTATAAATTATCACTGAGGCATAGCCCATGACTCAACATGTAATTGTAGTTCCTCGTTGAGCTTATCCCTACTCTAAATAAAATTTTCATTCATTACGACACTCACATTGCCATTGTCATCCTATCACACTATTTATTTAATCGTTAAATTGTCTCAAATTAATCTTATGTTTGAAGATTGTTTTATTTGTATTGGACCTTTCATTGACACGCCTTCAATTATTTCATGAATCTCAAACATCCTTGCTACTCATTAAATACTGGAACAAGACTAATGTTTTGTTGAACACCACCAATTTTGGTGTTTGTTTCTACCCCCAACCCTCTAGAAATTTTTCACCCCTAATCATGTAACTGAGGTTCTAAAACTGTGGTTACTAGCTTTTTGTTGAAGAAAAGAACTAATCCAACACCTTATTCACCAATATCATATTTCGAAGAAAAAAAAAAACCATGCAACCACACGCATTCATCATTCCTTATGAAATTGTAAAAAACCCCTGATAACTTTACCATATTCAAATAACCCTGATGCAACTCTTAAAAATTGAGACTACCGCACATGGTTGTGTCAGTATGGCTCATAGTCCATATCACATAATGAGTCTACCCCCTCATTGCAAACACACATTAACAACAATTAAAGATAAAAAATGTTCCATGAATTTAGTTCATGAACAAACAACTCATAGCGGAATGAAAAAATAAGAAAATGCATCTTCAACTAATTAATAAATTAGAATTGGACCCATCCTAAAATTGAAACAAAGATTTTAAAAAAGATTAAACATGTTAAACCCAAAACCATTGGTTAAGAATATTTGACATGGATAGAAAACCAACAAGTTTTTTTTTTTTGAAAATATCAACTAGACCTAAAATTGGAGGGTCTTCCTTGAATGAAAAATCTTGAATCTAAACATGATGGTTTTAATGAAAACCTAAACATTATTGTTTACAACCTTACCTATGAATTTATGAACTTCATGTTTTTTGCATATAGAATGGGTTTGATAATTCAAAATGTGTGCATGAATAATACCCATAACAATCATTATCAAACAAAACCTCTTTTGGAAACTTGAAATTTCTCCTTTGTTTTCCAAACTATGTAAAAAGCCCTATAGATCTTGGACAAAAATGAAACATTGGATATATTAATGTAATATGTCTTGATGAATTTCATCTAGTAGTTGGATAATATTCATTATAATAATGGACAACTCAAAGAAAATTATCCTTTCATATTGAAAAAAATCCTAATATTTTTTACCTTCCATTCAAAAACGAAATGATTTAAAATGAAAATAAATTGAAATTAAAACCACCCTTTTATGCTTGAGCTCTCAAATATGGTAGTTATTATTCAATCAAGGTTGATATGTACAACTTTTTATAATAAGTTGTGTTCCAATTTTGATTCAAAAGATATGTTTAATATTTCTAAAATGTTAGGAGTTGATATTTTCTCCCCTCCACAACGATGAAGGGACAAAGTCGAAACTTGCTTTTTCACTTGGGCATATCATATCTACAATAGATAGTTGTTAGATCTTGCCAAAGTAAATTTCCTTGCAAAAATAGGGTTTAGAAACCCTAATTTGATTATTTTAAGATTTTGACAATAGACCATTAGTATGTTAAATTTCCCTTTTTTTTTTAAAATTGAGTTTGATAACACAATGTTTTGAACTTTTGTTATATTCAATCATTGGGACCATTACTTATGTAGTCAATAGGTATTAGGTTCAATGCTTTCAAACTTCAACACAAGGTATATATATACTTGGCTTGGTTTCTTGAGAATTAACTAAGGCCAAAGATCAATTGTAGGTACAATATATTTTAAGGTTTAGTGAATCTCATTTTTACAAATGGTTGGCATTTCAAACCTAGACCCTTTAGGACCAACTTGAATTTGTTGAAGTCTTTGAACTTTGGACCTAGTACTTGCAATTGTTAGTTGATTAAATTTTGCTATCGATTTTTGATAATAGAAAAAAAAAACTCTAATAAACATAATTTTGATAAGACCTATGTCTTGTCATCCTTTGTCATTTTCTCTTCTTGTGTGCGAGTGTTTAATATAATGGTAAAAATTGATGGGTTTACATCATTTATTAACGCATCTCCACTGATAGCAAAATAAATGCCTATACACAATAATTTGGATGAAGTACAACCTTATAATAATGTGAAATCAATTTTGGACTAGTGTTATCCAATTCTAAATATAAAAATGAACCTTCAATCCTAGTTCTAAAAAAATTTCAAAGTTTTTGATAAAATTTTTAATTAGGATTAGTTTTTTGAATTTTTAAAACCTTTGACATTGATCTTTTCTTAACAAAACTGGAGCCTAGTCAAGTTCCATCTCCATTAGATGGAATTAAACATAAATTATTTTGTATAATATTAGTTTATTCAATGAATCCAAACAATCCAATTAAAACTAACTACTTGAACATAAAAGACCTGAACTTGTTTTAAAAGGGATAACACCCATGGTTCAGGCTCTCTAATTCAATGTTTTTAAAGACCAGTTGCCCAGTTTGATTCCAATGGTAATTCCAGCAAAACATTGAGCCTCTGGTCCTTATACCTTCTTATAACTTGACACAAATTTGGACTTGAACTTGCTTGAAATCAAGAACATGCCAACACTAATTTAGACTAGTGTTGGGTGGTTCTTAGAATGAGAGACAAATGCCCATCTATTATCAACCTTGGTATATATCCACTTACCCATTGGATCTCAAAATTTTAATAAAAATTTCAAAGAACCAGTCAATATATTATGTTTATAGGTAGGAATGGAAATTAGTTAGCCCTCTGTGTTGGATGTGATAAACACTATTAGAGGCCCAAATAGGGGCTGTGGGTTGAAATGCTCTACGAATGATGGAAAACAAACCACCTTGGGACAAATTCTTTACTACAAGGTAAAGCCCATGGTTGGGGCCTTTACCAAGCATAAACTGTGATTTTTTCCCCCTTATGATAAATGTCGGATACCATAAAAAAAGCAAAGGGGGGAGGGATGGGGGTTAAAAACAAAATACCTAAGAAAATGGCCAAGGCACCAAGGTATAAAGATCATAAACTTGAAGTAAGCAATAATTAACCTAATATTAATTTACTCTGCAGATGAAAGCTCAAAAGAAGAAATGATTTATAAAATAAAATAAAAAGTGGATATAGATTAAAGATAGATTACCTACCTTCTAAGCATAGGATATGGGTTCAATTCTTGTTATTTGCAATAAATTTAATAAAATTAATGTAATTTAGTACACATGCACCAAGATTAAAAACTTGTCACCAAATTTTAGAAAATGTTCAACGGACCAAGAAACACACTCAAAAAAAAAATCATTATTTTAAATCTATAAAAAAAAAAAAGTTAAAAAAATCGGTTTTTTTCAAGCAATTACAAACTATACTAAAATTGTCCGTAGGTCTGAGGCTGTTTCCTACCCTGAAATGCCCACACAATCAATGGAAATACACAGTCTAAAATGTCCTCCAATTATATTAACAAAAAATTTGGAGCAAGTGTTTATGTGCTCTTTACCTAATTGAAGATTCTCATCCCCAACAAATTATCTGCTTTCCTGGGATGGTAAAATTGGGTCTAGACTGAGACCCAATTTTTGGCATTAGTCCTTAACAATGCAAAATGAGCAATGTCACAAACACTTAATGCTTTAGTGCTGTTTTTCTACAATGAAGATGGAGAACATCTGGAACAAAACAAAACTCACTCGCTCATCTGTTCTACTCCATCTCTCAATTGTCTTTTGGAACACTTGTGCATTTTGCTGAAATTCTGGACACCTGAGCTTTGTTGGCCATGGCAGGCAAGGATATTGTGTTTAGATTCATTATAGAGTATAGTAGCTTTAAGGTATTTTGGCCCCTGGGTAATAGGCCTATTTTTATATGAGGATTTTTGAAAGATGATATTTTGGCTTGTGTTGAAACTTGAGATGAGTTATTGTGTTATAATATCTTGAAGGATTTTAGTTTCTTTAAGAGGATTTTTTTGAAGATTATGTTTTTGCATGGTGAAATATTTGAGTTTCCATAATTCTTCTTTTGCCTTAAGATACTTTTAAATGTAAACAGCAAGGCCGCAGTGTGACACACCCCTTGTTCTTTTGGTCAATTCTTCTTTGAAACTGTGCATTGTGTATGAGGCTTAGGGTATATTGATCAGTGCTGAGCGGTTATTTGAATTCGTTAAGGAGCTGCTGGTTCCAGTTATTTAACCGTTGCAGACTTGATGAACTGCTGGTTTCGGTTCTTTGAAAAAACAAAAATCGGAATCAAAGAACCACCACCGGTCCCAGTTATTTCAAAAAAACCTCAACAAACTGGTAAAGGACTGCTGGTTTTATGGGTGGTTATCTGATTACACTTTTTGAGAACCGTGGTTATGAGCCCTGATAACCATCATGGGTCTGTTCTGATTCCTAATAACCGCCCAACACGGGTACTGATCTGCCGGATAGCTTGCATTGCAGGAGATGGAGGAAGTGGCGGTGGTGGCTGGTACCATAAAAGAATGCATCAACTGTGCTTCTGATGGATAGAGAGATACAGCATTCATCACTAGTGTTCAGGCAATTATCATATCATAAACAGAAACAGACCCCGGCTCTAGTTATCAGGGCAGTTTGACGGGTTTATGACTTTGGTTCTCAAAGAAAATCAACCGAATCTAGCATGTAACCATGGTTCTCAAATTTTGAGGAAAATATTCAAATAACCATTTCTTTAATGGTTACCGGATCTTTACTGGTTCTTTCAGGAAAACCATCAATTCTTTCAGGTGTCCGCATCAACTGGAACTGGTGGTTTTTTGCATTTGCTATTTTTCCTAAAAAGCTGCAACTAGTGGAAGTAACAAGGTACAAAATAGAGTTATTCACAAAATCACCTTCTACTAAAGACTTGTAAATCTTTATTAAGAAACACACCATAGATTAGGGAAATGTACAAAGGAGTAAAATAAAAGAAAAGGGAGAAGTGACAAGACATCAAGTTGGCTCAAAGTCGCTATGGAAATCTATGCATGACCATAACTGACCGCTTGTGGACCATATTTACATGTCAAAAATTGATGGCTTGCAATAGATCGGCTGTTGTGATGGGAGTTGTGTTTTGAAGGGCTAGAAGTCGGGAAGTAGTTAAGCCTATGGCTATCGCTCAATTTAAGATGGAAGATGCTTGCATCCTTTGTAATGTGATCGAAACTTTTTGACAAAGAAAAGTGACCAAGGTAGAAAGATGAGGGCCTTCTCTCCCCTTCGAGCTCCAAATTGCATTGGCACAATCGTGTAAAAACACATCAGCATGTTTGTGTAAGCAACCAAATACTTCAAATGTTAAAGGGAAGAATTGATCAATGGGGTGTCAATTGCAATAGCTCTTTTCCTTGGCCTAAACTACATCGGAGGTACCAAATCTTTGAGTTGTGCAAGATCATGGAAGTAAATCCACTCGTGTTGGGTCGATAATGACAATGTCGGCTAAGGTGCGAATGCCATCTTTGGTAAACACAATGTCAACTTGTCGACAAAAAGAATTGAATGTGGTTGAAGGAAACACATGTAATTGTTTTCATCCCACATGGAAACCAGCATATCAGGCAATGGTGGCAAAAGTGTCACGAATTACATCATGGGTTTTAGTGTGTTCATTGCCATGAGCACAACATAAGAGGTGGATACCCATAGGGTTAATGGGATGTGTGCATACAAATCAAGGGATGCCTGCAATTGAAGGATGGGGTAATCCAAGTTATGTATGAAGTGTTGTGCAAAAAACTAAAGAAAATAATCCAAAGGTTGGGAAGATTGGTTGGGTTATAAACCAAATGCTTACCCCTAGGCTAAAACATGATAAAATTCAGGCACAATGGGCCTTAAATGTCCCATTGGAGAGCATGTTCGAAAAGGTATGATGGTGTAAACATTCCGAGATGGAATATTGAAGTTGAACAATTTGTTGCTCGATGAGTTGTTCAAATGAAAGAAGACACGCACGGGCTACGAATGGTAAAAAATCACAAGCCATCTTGAGGTGTTGTTGGAAGAGAAATGTGTTGTCAACTCGTGTTAAAGCTTCAAGAAGGAAAGGATGTTGATCAACCATAAACCTAACAACTATGATTGAAACAAAGGCCCAATTCCCTAAATAGGTCGTTGGAGCAATGGTGGATGTTGATATGAGCTTGATGCCACTAAAAGTTATTGGGAGGGAGGTCTATTTACGAACTAAAAGTCCTGTTAAACTATCAAAGGATCTTGGACCCAAAATGCATCCAAACATTTTATGGATGGAAAAGTAAAAATAAAATAAAATTATGAAGGCGGAAGGTAGAGGTGTGCATCATAAAAGATAGATGGGCATTGCACAAAACAACGAATTAAAATTCCAAAGGCCACCTAAGCATCACCCATTTTAAGGAAAAGGTCCACATGTTGAACACCCTCTTATAAGACATTTTTTATGAAGGATGATGTGAAAATTAAGGTGCCCGATGAAACCCCTAGGACTTTAATTCCTTCATATGGGGTGGTACATTAGGATGGGGTGTTGACATCTGGTGGCAGGCTAGAGGGTGACCATGTAACACATTTTTAAAGTTGAATGGAAAGACTTATCACATGAAGTTCAGTCTGGAAATGTTCATAGGTAGATGATACAATTGAAAGGGGACCTATGATGTGAGTGTCGTCTACAATGGATGGAAATAGATAAGAAAGGAAATGACTAGTTATAGAATGTAAAGCCCTAAAACGAGCTAAAGCAAATAGTGCCCCCCTTAAATGATCACCTTGCCGAGTCCCCATGGCAGATGGGATGATTGTGACATCACCTTCATTATTACGATGACTATAAAACAAAGGAGACTTGAATGCACTAAATGCATGAACAAAGGGGATGAGTTGTATGATGTCCCCACCTATTACATGAAGTTCTTAGAATATGACCCCTCTTGACACTGAATTAAAGGTGTTTATCATGCCTAGTTAAAGAACAACCCAGTTGGGATGAAGAACCAAAGTGCATTTAATGCCATGGATTACTTCTTCATAACCACCCTTAGTTGTAACTCCAAATCAATGTGGGGAAAAATGTGTTATAAAATTTTCATGAAATTGAAAACATAAAGTGTGGCTTGTGAGTTGATACAATGATTCCCCCACTGCAATGGAACGAACTCCACCTGAAGGCTTTGTCATGGCTAAAAGGCGAATTGCTCTAAAAACATGTGCAATTTGGGGCAAAATGTGACCTTGTGCAATATGAAAACAAAGTTGGAACAAATGAAAGAATCCACTCTTTGAATCTTCACAGTGAAAACAGTTTCGAAGGTGTTCAAAAGCCATCTTAAAAGGACCGCTTGTTGATAAATGCGACATGCGTTGGAACGCCTACTTGAAGGAATTGGAAGAAAGTTCGAGGTTTTGGTTTAGCTTATAGTCTTCAAGGAAAAACAATAAGTAACCATTTGATTTTGGGTGTAATGCAATGAAAACTGAAATGGTGTCAAAAAACCTGGGTGTGAAACAAAATGGTGCAAAACCACAAACTGCCCAAAAGTATTCCCTTGCACAACCAAGGGCTAAATTACGGAACAAATGTTTGTGAATTGGAAAATCAAGTTCAAGAAAAGGGATTGAACTCAAACTGGTCGACAAAGCTTGGGCCCACAAAAAAAACTCCTACTTCAAGTTTTCTTAGTCACTTGTTAGAAAGTGTTTGAATCGAATCCGTGTTTCTTTATGCCTTTTCACCCTACCATGAAGAGGCAATGTGAAACACCATTGGGGTAGCAAATCAAGTGCCAAGCTACCACATTGTACGAATCATGCGCTAGGTTATCCAATGGAAAACAAAATGTCACTTATACATCACACCGTAAAATGGTGGGGATGCGATTATACAAACAAGGATGACAAAGGCCTAAGTGAAAGGACCCAACGACATTTAATGTTGAAACCCAAGTCCAAGCTGATGTAGATGGAGTGGAAATAAGAGAAGGTATTAAGTTAAGATGATAACAAGGGTTTGGATTGGATGAATTAGATGTCTGACAAGAATGTTGATGGCGAACTAACCTTCAATTAATAAATTGGCGCTCACAAGTGAGACACAAGACTTTAGGTGGAAGTTGAAGGCATGTTGAAGAAATGGGGGTAGGTTTGGGGAAGGGGGGGGGGGGGGGGGTGGTGCCCGGGGCCCCCGGGGGGACAAAGGGGGGGGGGGGGGGAACACTCCCGCCTCTCCCCAAGA
>Ga0116231_10002771_pt1 | contig 36538 bp, 31 predicted proteins | sample S1TSphgellanicum_2_FD_89695 | JGI IMG/M metagenome (GOLD analysis project Ga0116231, IMG submission 89695) | Host-associated microbial communities from peat moss isolated from Minnesota, USA - S1T2_Fd - Sphagnum magellanicum MG | ecosystem: Host-associated > Plants > Peat moss > Unclassified...
AAAAATAATTTTAAATACCCTACAATATAATAACTACCAATAGCCTATGATATTATAACATAGAATATCAAACAATAATTTATAATACAATAATCACCAATAGTTGTAATATAACATATAATAACCAACAATAACTTATAATCCAATAACCATTTATAACCATTAATAAAATAGCCATCAATAACCAGCAATGGCTTACAACAGAATAATCACTAATAGCCATTAATAAAATTGCCACCAATAGCCATTAATAGAATAGCCACCAATAGCCATTAATAGAATAGCCACTAATAACCATTAATAGAATAGCCACAATAACCATTAATAAAATAGCCACCAATAGCCATTAATAGAATAACCACCAATAGCCACCAATAGTCATTGATATATTAATCATGAATAACCATTAATAAAATAGTCACCAATAGCCATTAATAAATTAATAATGAATAGCCATTAATATAACGAGTGAGGGCAACCCGTGGCTACGCTATTCTAACCACCCGTGGCACCTCGCCCGGCCCCTCGCAGCGGCTGCCCTAACCTGTTCTTTCAAAGAATCGTCGGTCTAGGTTCTTGAAAATCAAGAACAGACCCCCGATGGTTATCAGGTCGGTTCTCAGGATTCATAACAGTTGTTCTCCCAAACAAATCAAAGACAGCTGTTATGAATCCCTAAAAAAAACAAATTCAGTGTTGGTGAGTAAAAGAGTGCATGTGTATAGGGTCTAGGTGAAGGCCCTAGAGAAATAATTTAATTTTCTTTCTGTAGACCTCATTTTAGGTCCCCAACGACGGGTTTTCTTTCTAGGAACCTCGTTTTAGGTCCGTCTCGAGGTCTGGACCGGGTACTGAGAATCTCGATTCAGGTCCTTTATCGAGGATTCTGGCCACCTCGGTTCAGGTCTTCGAAGCTGTCAGTTGGGTAATAACTGTCACAGAGATCGAAATTCCCAAATCAAGAAATTCCTCAACTTACCCGGCCCCCCCCTCCTACAAAGCACACCACAAGGAACGGGCAGTGCCTGGAAAATTTTTCCAGGCACTGCCCGAACAGACAGACAGACAGACACTGTAGCTTTAATATATAAGATAGCGACCAGTAGTCATTAATAGAATAGCCACCAATAACCATTAATATAATAGTCATTAATAGCCATTAATAGAATAGCCACCAATAACCATTAATATAATAGTCATTAATAGCCATTAATAGAATAGCCACCAATAGTTATTAATAAAATAACCACTAGTAGCCATTAATATAATAGCCACCAATAGCCGTTAATATAATAACCACGAATACCCACCAATAGAATAGCCACCAATAAAATAACTACTAATGGCCATTAATAGAATAACCACCAATAACTATCAATATAATAACCATTAAAAAACATTAATAACCATATATAGAATAGTTATCAATAGCCATTAATAACCACCAATAGCACTAATAAAAGAACAACTAATAGCCATATATTATAATGCCAAAAATAATCTAAGGTCAAATTATTTATAATAAACAAAAATAATTTAAGGTGAAATAACTTTCAATAGCCAAAAATAACTTATAATAGCTATAAGTAATTTAAATTGAAATAGTTTACAATAGCAAAAAATAACATAGAATAGACAAAAAAAAAACTTACAATAGTTGAAAATAACCTAAAGTGAAATAAGTTAAAATAGCCAAAAGTAATTAAAAAGTAACCACAAATAGTCTAATTTGAAACAATATACAATAGCCAAAAAATAACATTTTGTAGCAAAAAAAAACTTATAATAACTGAAAATAGCTTAAGGTGAAATAAGTTAAAATAGCTAAAAGTAATTAAAAAGTAACCACAAGTAGTCTAAATTGAAATAATATACAATAGCCAAAAAATAACATAGAATAGCCAAAAAAACTTACAATAACTGAAAATAGCTTAAGGTGAAATAAGTTAAAATAGCCAAAAGTAATTAAAAAATAACCACCAGTAGTCTAAATTGAAATAATATACAATAGCCAAAAAATAACATAGAGTAGCCAAAAAAACTTACAATAACTGAAAACAACTTAAGGTGAAATAAGTTAAAATAACCAAAAATAATTAAAAAATAACTGCAAGTAGTCTAAATTGAAATAATATACAATAGCCAAAAAATAACATAGAGTAGCCAAAAAAACTTACAATAACTGAAAATAGCTTAAAGTGAAATAAGTTAAAATAGCCAAAAATAATTTAAAATAATAAAAAATAGCCTAAGGTGAAATAGCCAAAAATAACCAAAAATAATTGAAAATAGCCATAAATAGCCGTAAATAATGTAGGGTGAAATAATTTCGATTAATGAAAAATAGTCATATAATAATTGAAAGTAGCTTAACATAGGTAGTATTATTATATTAACAAAAAAAATCCATTTATTAAATTATTTTTTTCAAAAGAATGGTCATTGAAATGTTATTGAATAATGATATTCAACTTTTTTTTTTATTCAAATGATTTTAAACTTTCAAAAGGAAATAAATGTAATTATGTACATTATTGAATGTTTTTAAAAAATAAACTCGAACCATTTCATTTGAACAAAATCTCAATAAGATATGAATTTTCAAATTTTATGTTTTTGTAATGTTTAAAATGAATTATTTGATAAATAGAATGTAATGTAATATATCATCACAACAAGTGGGATGGCTTAATAGTAAGGGTGTTTGCCCCCATTCCAAAGGTCAAGGGATCAAACTTCATGAGTGGTGTTGTGTGTGGTCAACAATGGTGTGTTGATCAAATATTCTTTTATCGAATTCCTAGGTTAGGTGCCTAGGTTGATTACATGACCTACCTACCTACCTACTTAGGTTAGGTTTTTAACCTAGTGTAGGTAGTGACACGTGTCAATAAATAATAAGCTTTAAAAATCATGAAATTATCAATAATATTCTATATTAAATAATTAAAATTTAATTAATTTTCATACTGGTTAGTTAATTAACTAACAAGTGAATGGTTTGGTAAATTTGTATTTCACTTGAAAGTAACCTTGTTTCACTAAGTACTAGTGAAACAAGTCATTGTTTGTAGTAACTGATCCCCGTTCACTATTTCACTAAGTACCAATGAAACAAGTCATTGTCCGTAGCAACTGGTCCCCATTCACTAAAGGGTTAAACAATTTCACTAGGTAAAAATGTCTAAATTCACTCAAAAATATAGTGAAACCCAGAGTGAATTAAGACGCATTTCTTAATAGTGACAAATTTCGTCAAGTCCTACAACCAGAATAGGTGTCCATAGTTTTATAATAATTACATGGAGGTGTTATAGGAGGGCATTTCTCTTTTAATATCACTATACAAAAGATCTTGGATGCTGGTTATTGGTGGTTGATGATGAATTGAAACGTTCATAAATACTATTGAACCTATGACCAATGTCCAAAAACAAGTAACATGTTGACCCAAAATTTGGCCAAATTGGTTATCACATTACCTAAAGAACCATTTCAAAAATGGGGATTGGATTTTATTGACCTATTAAACCTACAAGCAAATTGTGAGTCAACTTAGTGGTACAATTTGGTAGCCACTAATTATGCAACAAAATGGGTGGGAAGCCAAAGCACTCCACTTAACATTATTGTAATAACGACCAAGTTTCTGTACAAACACATTCTTACGAGATTTGGATATCCATTAACCTTTGTGATTGATCAAGGTACCCATTTTATCAATGATGCGATCAGATACCTTACTGACCATTTCATCCTTAAACATATTAATTTTATTTTTTATTATCCATAAGGACATGGATAGACTAAGTCTACAAATAAGGTTTTTGGAAACTTACTAACCAAATTGGATAATGAAAATAAAAATGATTGGGATGAACACTTGTCCATAATCTTATTTTCATATTAAACTGCTTACAAAGTTGGAATTGGTCATACCCCCTTTCAGTTGGTGTATGGGTTACATCCATTACTACTATAGAATATTTGTTACCATCTAGACTTGGTGACGCACTCCCAATTCCTCAAAGGACTCAAATGTGAGCCCAAGTAGAAAACAGCGGAAAAGGAAGGAATCGGAGCACGTTCCCTAGCTCACAACACTTTGAGGGGTAGAGGGGCGTGTTGGAGCTTCGGGATGGGACTAGGAAGAGTTAACAAGCTTTAGTCACTCACACAGGCCTACACACAACCCACACAAAGTGGTTAGTGCAAAGTTGGAGCACCCTTGGTGCTAGGACGAGCCACGGGCAACACGGACACACAAGACTCACCACAGCCCGGACTTGAGGGAAGCCACCACCTTCCCCCTTATAGTATACTTTGTGACTCTCCACGGAGCCCACATCCAAATGGCTATTTTTTCCCGGGACTCCCGCGCTAGAGTCCCGAAATCACGCCAAATGGAACTCCTGGGACTTTAGAGCCCCATAACTTTGCGAGAAAACCTCGGATCGCAATGCGGTTTAAAGCAAAGTTGTAGCTCTCGTCGAGCGCTTTTCAACGCCGTGTCGTACTCCCAAATCGGACATCGGGAAGAGGTCGATTCCCGACTTTTAGTGGTTGGGAGTCAAACTGGCAGTTCGACTCCCGGCCCTTCTTTTGGCCATAACTTGTGCTTCAGATGTCTGAATGAGCAATGCGAGCCCATTTTAGACATCTACGCTTCAAGAGCTTTTCAATGATATAAAGAACGCCACAATCCATTAAGGTTTGACCCCTGCAATCGCTCTCTAAAGTTTCGAGAGTCCACCGGGACTCCATCTCCCAAAGTGGGAGTTGCCTTGGGAGTGTGAGGGCTCACTTCCTCACACTTTCCAACATTCCCGGGAGTATGTGATGTGACTCCGGGCTTTCTCTTGCCTTATCTCCCGGGCTTCCTCTTGGCCCGCACTCTTGCAATGCCTTTGCCTTAACTCCCGGGCTTCCTTCCTCTTGGCCCGCAACCTTGCAACCCCCTTAGCCTTGGTCACGAGCCCAAAGCTAGGGTTGCGACACCTGGTGACAATAGAAATCCATAACTTGTTAGAGTCTTAATTAATTAATTATCTCAATTAGAAGAAATATAGGAAAATAGGTTGATTGCACAAGATCTAGTTATTTCTAATAAGTGGAATAAATCATTATAGTCACAAATTTAGTTCATTGAAACCAAGTTTCAATTTGGAGATTATGTATTATGGTTTCTAGGGGCTATTTTTAAACATGCTTCCAAATTTCAAAAACATTGGTTTAGACCTTATCAGATACCATTTAATGTTTGCTTAATAATACTGCTTTACTTGTCACCATTAATAAGTTTGATCCTAACTCAGTGCTTGTCAACATCAACAAGTTGAAGCCATTCATGTTCATTGAAGATAAAACCCTGCAACCTGTATTGGTTAAACTTGGTGACTTGGTCACTAACAAACCTATTCAAGCCAAAGAACTTGTACCACTACTAGTTGAACTTGAAAATTTTCAACTTGTAGAATTTGAACTAGTTAGTAATCATTCAACACATGGTAGCATTGAAATAACAAATGTGCTTGTCCATCATTATCATAATTTTCCTTTTCATGATAATAATGCAATGATGAGTAATGATCCACATGATGTGCTTAGAAAGCACTTATTGATGTCTACCTTTTAGGAGTCTCTAACCCTAAAGGTTGTGTCCATTCATAACAACAAAGTCATTTTTACATGAAACAATATAAAAGACTATCACGTTTTTCATTATATTTCTTCATTTTCATTTTCTTCTTCATATTAGCAGGGGTCGTTAATGAGAGTGCTTTAAAGTAGCTAAGACAAGAAGCAAGAAAGAAGGAGGTTGAAAAAAAACCTAAAGCTTTTAGGAAGGAACATATTGAAAAAGAGAAAGCAGAAAAGGTTCAATTAACTAGAGCAATTTATGTAAAATTATTTGCTTCACGTGCACATATGACAAAAAAGATAAAAAATTTTGAACAAGAATAGAGAAATAAGGAGTTGGAAGAAGAATTAAAAATAGCACTGAACTTTAACAAAATGTCTATAACAAAACTAGTACCATACCTTAAATGGACAGCTGCACTATCAACAGTTGCATTGGAGAGTAATGCATCTAGAGCATTAAAGAAATGCAACATAATTGCACTAAGCACTTAAGAGTGGCCATGACAATTTAATTGGAATATTTAAAGAAAATGAATGTCACAATGACCTTGTGATTATTCATTCACAAATATCATGCCATAGCAATCATTAATTTGAAAAAATGAAACCAGAACTAGATTTCACCCTTAAACACATACATGCACAGTTTACATCTTTTCCATAAACCAAAAAAATTAAGAATGGGTAAGGTTAAGAAAAGACATAGAAACAAAGAAAGGGTTTTATCATAATTGAAATTTGAATGTGCACATGAAATAACATGGATTTGCACAAACCAAACAACAAGTTGGTATATGTGTGGTTGGAGCATTTTTGGTGCACAGACAAGCCACGGGCATACATGGACTCACAAGACTCACCACGACCTCAGCAACGGGGAAACCACCACCTTCCCCCTTATAGTAATCTTTGTGATTAACCATAAGGGTTGCATCCAATGTCATTTTTTCTCGGGATTCCCAACTTGGGAGTCCTAAAATTCTCAAAATTGGAACTCCCAACACTTTGGAAGGCCATAACTTCTTGTGCAAACCTTTGATTGAGGTGAGGTCTCATAAAAAATTATAGCCCTCATTAAGAGCTTTTCAACGATATCTGGCATGCCACTTGCACGGACTTATTTCAGGGCGATTCTTGACATTTAATGGTCGAGAATCAAATTGACACTTTGACTCCCGATCTTTCTTTTGGCCATAACTTGTGTTTTAGGTATTCAAATGGATTAAGTGAGCCCATTTTCGACATTTACATTTCAAGAGTTTTTCAACATAAAGAACTTTTAATTCAATGAATTTTTAACCCCTAAAATACCTCTTTGAAGATTGGGGACTTCATAAGGAATTAATTCAATGAATTTTTGACCCTTGAAATACCTCTTTGAAAATCGGGGACTCCATAGGGATTCCAACTCCCAAAGTGGGAGTCCACTTGGGAATGTGTGGGTTCATTCTCTCACATTTTTAGAAGTGCAAATGTGACTCCTAGGTTGCACTTTCGACTTGCACCTTTCCATGCCCTTGCCTTAGTCGCAAGCCCAAAGTTAGGATCATGACATTTCAAATGCACATCTTTGATGCATAAAATAATTTGGTGCATATTTTGCAACAATTATAGCTAATAGCAAGGGGTCTCCAAATTTGTTAACTTTATGTAAACAAAGTTCATTCCTATTCGAACCTTTTATGGTTCGTGCTCAATTGTGAAATCCAAAAACATTTTCATATTACAAGTGTGGCATCCATGATGCATAAAACAACTTGGTGCATATTTTGGAACAATTATAGTTAGTAGCAAGGGGTCTCCAAATTTTTTAATTTTATGTAAACCAAATTTGTTCCTATTTAGACCTTTTTTCGACACACCACCATTCAAGTATGTCTAATATAATGAAGTATGTTTGAAAGCTCACACATGGTCATTAAAAGTCAAAACGTAAAAACACATGTGCCCTTTTTTTTAATTGTTAGAATTGAATGTTATGGACCATCTTACACAAATTACACGTTGGCATGTCAGTAACCTCCTCTATTATGACCTTTTACAAATAAGTAAAGTGAATAATGTAAGCACAACATGATAAACAAGATGAATGACACAAAGGAAATGAAATTGAAAGGAAAGTGGACCTTAAAGGACACTCATTTTCCAAGTGCCACCAACCTTAATGTCATGGCTACAATATAAAGAATTGACACAACCTTTTCAATGCCTCTTCATTTTTGCACTCTTTTTTCTTTAATTTTTTGTTTTTCCAAGATGAGGAGATGAATGAAAATGCAGTACATTAGTTGAGAAAAAGAACTTGTGAATGTGAAGAAAACTACAAAAACAAATAGAAATGAAAAAAGAGGGAGATAGAAAGCTTTGACAACAAAGGAAGGAGTGTTTTCAAGCTATTAGGGTATGTACATTAAATCAATTGGTTCATGACCACCTTCAAAGTTGGAAAATAATAATGAGAGTTTTGAAGAATGGAAATATTTCAATGACAATATTCTTGAAGCATTACGCCAAACAACAAATCTTGGAGAAGGGCTTGAGGGAGTGTTGCACAATATTTGATGAGTTGTTCCCCCTACTCCAATGACCCACATTGTCCTCACTAACTCTTAAGAAGAGAAGGAAGAACCAAGTCCTACTTAACTAACTGAGCCTGAGCAATTGGCATCATTTTCATCACAACTAGTTAAACAAGGCATGTTTGAGATATTCGAACAAACACCATCGATTGTACCTACTCCATTTCAAATTAAAGCACATTTGAAAAGTATGATGAGGCACAAGGGAAAAACAACAATGGAGGAGGCCAACTCCCCTAGCAAGGTACCCCGGAAATGAACATTGATTGAAGGAAAAGAATTCCATAAAATGTTGTAGTGGATCCAAATGGGATCATAAGAGCAAAAATGGGCAAAGAAAGCCAATTTGGGAAGCAGTTTACTATTCATTGGATTGTGCCATGAAGAGACATGTTCAAAGAATTCTTGCATACTTGGGAATCCATAAAGGATAGGGGAATTTGAACTAAAGTATGTGGTGAAAAAATCATCATTGAACAAGTGCTAATATCAAGGCAATTTAATGTTAGTGTTGAAGGAGTTGTTGATGTAGCAAATGCACTAGTCAATGAAACACAAACTGTTTTTAAAAACATCACGGGACTTTATGCCTTTGTGGAAAAGGAGTAATGGAACATAATACACATGAAGGAAGAGTTTTATGCTAAGTTTGCAACTATCTTGCCAATCATTTATTAGTAAGAAAGGTTGGCTTATTTTAACAACCAAATAACCATAACTTTTAACTTGGCAAATCGGGGCAAGAAAATTAATTGGTGTTCTATCATGTTGACCTAGTTGTCCATTGAATTAACTTGATAGACAACACCAGCTATAAGAAAATAACATGTAAGTAAATAACTCTTGATAGAAAAACAACCACGTATTATTCAAGGTTGGTTATTGATGGTTGTTTGTAGCATTGGTTTCTAATTTCTACTACAATGTCACTCGTTGGTTTTCCAACAACACAACCTGTTCAGACAAAGGACAAGAACAAACATGTTGATGACAAACCACCATCTTTTCCTGAAGTTGTCACACGGGAATAATTCATCAATGAACTAGTACAAGTGCCTTCTACCAATGTCTCTCCATAACCTATGAATCAATTTCACCAATTGAAAATGTGAATAGAACCATCAATAACAAGGAACCTGTTGAATCCAGAACTAGCTATTTCACCATCAAAAAAGAAAGCCCGTACTTTCCAACAAGTGATGATCATTGAGTTTGAAGGTGGAGATGAAGAAATGGAGATGGATTAAACTATGCAACTAGAAGATCTTGCTCACAAAGAAAGAGAAAAAACCATGGAGGAAAGATGTGAACCTTCACTTGAACATTTCACATTTTCACATGTACATGAACCTTCTATCACACCAAAACTAGTTAGCAAATCATTACCACCCAATGGAACTTGTTTAATGGGTTAAAATTACACAAGTTTATATTTCCCCTAAAACTTTTCCAACATATGCTCAACATGAAATTTTCCAACAGATTAGTATCTTATTTGAACAAGTAGCTTTACTTGCACAAACATGGCCATAGATTGTAGACAACCTAGTTGATCTAAGGAACATGTATAATCATGCAAAGGTTTTACTTGAAGGATCAAACAACTAGTTACATACCCATTCTTTAGAACTAGTTAATGTTCAACCTATTTAGAACTAAAACAAAAAGCAAAATGTTACAAAGGTGCAAGTGGCTAAACTTCAAATCGATAACAACCACTTGGTTGCCAAAGCTATTGGTGTTGACAAGGCAATTAAAAAAGTTGAATCCCCACAACAAGAGTACAATGAGCTTGATCAAGTTCATTTTAAAAGGTGTAATGACCTCAAATCTCTCCAAGCCAATTACGATCGATTAATGAGGGATTATAGGAAGATGAAGGTTGTTAGCATCCAATAAGAAAAAAAAATTTGCTACCTTGGAACAAACCTATCAACAACAATAGGAGCAATTAATAACTATAAACTTGGAATTTAAAAACCGCATTCATGAGTTGCAAATTCAAATTCAATACTTAAAAGATGAAATGGAAGTAATGTATTTATTAGCTAGTAAGACTTCTCAAACTTTGGATGTTCACATGGACAATTGCTTGAGAGAATTGGAAGAGCTATTATTGGATAATGTTTTGTTTAAGGTCTAGAATTAAACATTAGCAAATAAGAATTCAAGTGGAAGGAATGGTGGCAGACATTGCAAAAGATTATAGAAGAGCAAATTCAAGAAAGCATGGAAATTGCCCATGCAAATGAATAAGCATACTTATTTGAACTAATTGCCTACCAAGTGCAATTTTTAGAATAAACTTAGGTATGACCATTCAACTTCAAAGTTTTTTTAAACTAAAAGAGGTGTTGGAGTATCCCAAATGACTTCATCATAGAGTTAGTGCCTACAACTATAGGTATTCATAGTGAACCAATTGTTACTATTGTTGAAATGTTAGCACTAATGTGAAGAGGATCTAGTTCTATAAACATACCTTGCATTCTACCTATTTTGCCAACATTTCTTTTGTTGCACTTGTCATTGTTGCACACACCCAAGCATGAGACCTGGAGATACCTAAATTACTCTTAAAACTATAGTACTATTAGTACTATTTCAAAATGGAGTAGGTGTAAAAGTTACTATGATTAATACTACCATGCATGCATTAAAAGCTTTTACAACTCTAATAGCAATTTTAGTAAACACACATGTTGTTAGAAATTAGAATAGGATCCCAATACTTTAACTAAATCTACTATTGAACAAGTTGTAGTTGGACCTATTAATGAATTAATTGCAAGAATAAAGCAAACAAATCTTAATGTTTAATTTCAACGATGAATCTAGTTTTCAAGGGGGGGTAATGTTTCCAAAATTTTGACTATAACTTGTTTATTTGTCAAACTAGTGCAGTGAACCAGTGCAGTGAACCAGTGCTAACTAGACCCGATAGTATGTTGAATTAGTACAATGTTTTAACCAAAAGTGAATAAAACTAGTGATGAACAAAACCAATAATGACAAAGCAGATGGGTAGTTTCAATTCAAATTTGAGTTTTGAATATATAGATGTTTATACCAACTAGCAACTATTACAGAATATTCATTATATGATATTATTTAAACTCTTTCATAAGGGGTTTGTTTTCATTTTCCTATTTTTTTTTTCAAACTTATAATGGAATTAAGCATTTCATTTTTCAATTTTGTTTCTTGATTACAATTTGTGTACATTTAGTTAGAACTGCGTATAGATTTTGTTTTTGTATGTACATATTGCTATTTTTCTTGAACCTGTTAATTGAAATGAAAAAACATTTAATCAATTTGATGGGCATATAGAAAAATCCATTAACAATGAGCTTCATTCAATGCACCTATATTTCATTTTTAACCAATACCCATCATGGGGTTTGGATATCAATGAAATTTGGATTTGTTGGTCACTGTGAGCCATGGATTATAACTCAACAATTAGTTAAGCTTTAGTTCCATAATTTTCCTTAGTGTTAATGATTTGAATGCTTATAAGCCTCCAAGTAGTGATTATTAATAGTTGAATAAGCTTTTGTGATATTTCTAGGCATATAGTAATTCTTTATTTTAGTTGATGTAACGCTTAATCAGTTAAGCACCTAGTAAACCTTTTAAAGTACATTGTCCCTTTTATGTTGTAGAGAAGGGAAAGGGGATGTAGAATTAAATGTGATTTATCGATATATAGGGAATACAAGCCCATAATTAACAATAGCATTTCGCCATGACAAGGTTAAGTTAGTCTGTAGAAGAATCTTCAAGCACTAATGATGTACTTGTAAAAAAATTTAAGATGTATTCCTAATACATCTTTATTTAGTTTCACTTCTATCAGACTTTTAAATAGAATCAAATCAAACTTAAATATTAACATTTCCGCATGAGTAGCCTCATGTGAATTACAACTTTATAACCGACTTAAAGGATAGATCACAATTGCAAAAAATCTAAAATGCAACGAATGGTGTGAGCAAGGTACTCAGCTCGGTGTTCCATGGGAAGGGGGTTGATTGGCCTTCATAGCCAACGATAATGACCATCACCGGGAACCCACGTTCGACAATGGAGACGGACATCATCATCTTCACATTGACACTTTTTAAACCTTTCTAGCGCAGCTCCACGAGCAAGAACGAATTCTAAATAAATTGCTAAAGCATGTGGGTTAGGAGACAATCGACGATCCCTTGCCGAACGATCGACTCGAGTGCGCACCACTCGCCTGGGCGATTCTTCTTCGCGCGGCTATTGAAAAACAATCACGTCGAGCGGTGCTTCTTCAAGCTCTTCCTGTTCTATTGGTGCAACTGGAGGATTCGAAAGCATAGCAACATCATCCGCCATGACTAGTTCTCACCTACATCAACAAAAACCAAGAAGGTAGTACAAACAATGTGGTACTTGCGTTCAAAAGGGGTCGAGGCCTTTTTATTTAACAAATTAGGGTAGGCGTAAGGTGTGGGAGTGACGGCGGAACCTCATGAAAACTCAAACATCCTAGATTTAATGGATTCATCAAACCTCTAATTTCGACAACAGATCTAAAAGTATGTGGGGGTTTTTTGTGGTGTAAATTTTACTTCCAATTTACTATGTACCACATAGTTAACTAGTGCATGGTAAAATAAATAGGTAGGGGGTATCAAAAGAGTAAATGGTACAAAGGAATGTTAGTTCAACCCTTGAATTGGTCAAGTAAGAATTCAAGGACGTTACTAGTTACTACCGATAAACTATCCTAGTAGTTAGTTACTTGAAGTAATTAGGATGAAGAAGTAGAATGTGAAGGTCAACGGACGAAAAGGATAAGGATCAAGCTCAACAAACCTCATCAAGATATCCAAGATAAAGGAAAGGATGAATCCTCCAATCCCATTAGTCATGAGGATTATCATCTTATTTAATTAGAGGATGGAATATTTCTTATGTCTCATTGAGCCCAAGAATTTTCATCCTAAACTTAATTGGATGGCAATTTATTCTTAATTCTCATTGGCTCTAGAGGGATGAGAAGGCCATTGATTGGAGCAAAGGATTTCAAAGTTTTCATTAGACAAAGGGAACAAGCTCAAGGAAGGTCAAGGCAGCTTACCAAGGGAGAGGGTATTATGTGTATGGGGGAAAGAAAGAAAGAAAGAAGAAGAGGTGTGAGGAAGAATTTTTAGTTCTTATGTGTGGAGAGGTGCTCATGGAAAAGGTGTGTGCAAGAATCAAACATGGAAGGAAGTTGTGTGTAACAAGTACTTGTAGCAAAGCCTCTGGATTTTTGATTCAATTAGTTGTTCCTCCCAAATCCACCATTGGATTTATGTCAAAATGAAATTAGTTTTTGTTTGGAAGGCGTAGAAAGTTTTCCCCAATTTTCAGCATCATCGGGTTTGCTATCAGGGAGCTACACTGGTTGGAAAAAAAGGATGTTGTAGTGGAGTTCATGGAAAGATTTCCATGACAAGGCCTCTGGATTTTTATTTCAATTAGTTGTTCCTCCCAAATCCACTGTTGGATTTGTGTCAAATTTAAATCAGTCTTAGTTTGAGAGGTGTAGAAGGTTTTCCTCAAAATTCAGCATCATTGGAGTTGTTGTAAGGGAACTACACTTGTCGGAAGTAGAGTTGGTTGAATTGTCTGTTTTTTTCTTCAATCTAAGCAAAGTGGTTTTTAGTTCGAAGCTTAACTCTTGATCTAAAAATAAAAATAAAAAATAAAAACTTATGAGATTTTATAACATGGCTCCTTTTATATTAGCTTTCCAAAAATTCAATGCATGTTAGATTAAGAGGTTATATGTAGATGTTATGACAAATGGAACGGAAAGGTTCTAACCATCAAGCGTGACATTGGATTAAACATCAACATACGGCTCCTTCATATTTCATCATGGTGAATTACGATTATCTCACAATGTTTTTATATCTTCAAATTGAACACAACGCATTAGATCCTTAGTGAATTTCATTACTTATTTTGAATTGCCTTACATGTTAAAACTATAACTACATAGTAATTCCACTTCCAACCGGTTTTTTTTGTGAATGCATATTTTAATGGTGAAGGTGTGCAAGAACTCCTCACATTCACTTAATTTGACCATTCAACATAACTAATATATTTTGATTATGGTCAACCATTTTTCAAAATGGCTAGAATTGGTGCCATTGCGAATGAATTAACTAAATGGATGGTGTAAACAATGAAACATAGTTTGTAGAAATTCAAACTCTAAAAAAACCATATTTGAAACTGGGACTTATAACTAACATGGCTAATTATGGGGTATAAGTTTAATCAACATGTTTCTCTTTCATGTTTTTCACCATATTCCTTATAGTTTGGCAATGAATTTGAACTATTTGCTTCAATCCAACAAGATGCGATGATAGTAACTAATTTGGATGATTCTAATGTGTGATTTCAAGCATGTGAACAATGTGCTACCTTGTTTTGATGTGTTATGCCCATGGTTATGGAAAGTTTGGCAATTACCCAACAATGGGATACATTACAGTATGCCATATCAGTGGAGGTGGTTATTGGCCTCAAATTTGTAAATTTGAATCGAAGGATTATGCTACAACAAAAAACATCAATTACTTTGGATGTGATTACAAGGTTTGTTATTCTTCATGTGTAATGGTTCTACCTTTTGAAGTGTTATTGTTGAAAGGCTAAAATAGATAGACATGGAAGGACCATGGGTGTAATTGTGTGAGATTATCTTTTGTTGCCAATCGTTTGAACAATGTTAGCATATCCATAAAACTTAATTAAACAACACATGTTCATATGTCATTGACATGACATTGACATATGAACATGCGTTGTCTAAATAATCTTGACATAAATAATTTCAACTAAAAGGTAATGATGATATGATGCAATGTGTAGCATGTAGTAAATTATCCTTATTTGCACCAAAATTATAAATATTGAAGAAATAAGAAAAAGACAATTCGTCCTTGTGGAATAAGAAAAAAATTCAAATGTTCTTGAAATGAAAAATATTAGTTCATTCTTATATGAAATTGAGGCGTAAACAACTTTGCAATGCAACTTGAATTGAATTTGATTTGAATTGAATTCCAATTCAACTAATTTCAATTCCAATTTGACTCAATTTAGTTTAATAACAACTAGATTAATATTGAATTGAATTAAAAACAAATGAGATGTAAATTGGTAAATAAGATATTCAAAATCTTCTTGTGAAGATGGTGTTGAAAAAAAAAACATTAAAAAAACATAAATGCAAAAAGACACCTTTTCATGTTTCTCCACTTGTGAATTGACTAAATACATTCTAGTTTGGAATTGTCCTATCTATGACGATGACTTATGAAACCTAAAATTATCCTACTTAAACCAATTCCAACAAATTAACATTGTCACTATAATTTTGCTACATCTTAAACACTAAATACAACAACAATGAGAAATCCATTAAAGTTTATGAATTACATTCCCCATTTTCTCAAGAAATGTTGAAAGAAAAGAAAAAACATGTTTGGGCATTTCTCACCTTATGTTAAGCAATTTTTGCATGAATCTTGTGAACACCAACTACCACAAAAATGCAAAAACCATTTAATCAATTTTGAGTGGGTTTCTATGCAATGTTTTGTTCTTTGATGAATTTTCTCATTTTCCAACAAAATAATTGGGAAAATTTTGGATTTTTTTCCTTGTTTAAATTTGAATAATTTGCTAATTTTGGGGGAAAATTCACCAACTTTTTTATATAAAAAATTGGAGGAAATATCTGGTTCTCTGATCTATTCCTATTTTGTTTCGAGAAATGTTTTCAACGGTTAAGGAGAAAAAAGAGAAAATAATAATAATGCCGTTTGCGCATGTTTAACCCTATTCTATGAACCTTTCGCATGAACGAACGTTCTTGGGATCGAACCTGAAACCCAATAGGTAGGTGGACATGAACTAATCAATGGACTATTTGTTGGAGCACACCGTGGCTGCAGTTAGCCACCCATCTCCCCACGGCCTTGGTTGCTCTCCTCCCGTCCCCGTCCCGTCGTGCATCCATGTCCTCCGATCGATCGCGGTACCTAAAGATCGTTCTACGGAGTGCGCTTTCACAGTTTTTTCCCCCTTTTCATGGAGGTTTTCTCATTAATCTTCTTGGAGAATCGACGCAGAACTAGACGATGTCATCATAAGGAGGGGTGGATTCCTACAGGCGGTGAGGTGACTATCTGTTTCTTCGATCTGTAGGATGCATTTAGTTATTCGCTCGTCTGCACAGGTGAATCGTGCCGGGAGGCAGAAGCAAGAAAGGTGAGAGTCTCTTTTCTGTATGAACAGATTTTCGTTCTTCTTGATTCGATTTCTTTCCGTGTAGAGTTTATGTGAAAAAGTTGACGACGAATTGATGCAGAACGAGACGATGTCATGATAAGGAGTGGCGGATACCTGCAAGTGGTGAGGTGACTATCTGTTTCTTCGATCTGCAGATCGGATTTTGTTACTCGCTCGTTTGAACAGGTGAATCAGGCCGGCAAGCAGAAGCAAAAAAGGTGAGAGTCTCTTTTTGTATGTAAGCTTTCCGTTCTTCTTGATTTGATATTGTTCTGGGTGGAGGTGATGGGAAAGAGGTGAACAGGAACCTTTGCAGAATTGATGCAGATACCAGACGGTCTAATCATAAGGAGTGGTGGATGCCTGCAGGTGGTAAGGTGGCTATCGGTTTCTTCGACCTGAGAGTAGATTTTATTGTTCGATCGTCTGCACGGGTGGATCGGGCCGGGAGGCACAGAAGCAAGAAAGGTGGGAGTCTCTTTTTGTATCTACAGCTTTCAGTTCTTGATTTGATTTTTTTCTGCATAGAGTTGATGTGAAAAAGGTGACGAGGAACTTTTACGTCAGTTTCTGTTTTGAGAGACATGATATTAACACGCACAACTGTGCTTGTGTTGAAACTGTAAGTTTTCAATCGTCCTTACTAATGTCGTTCAAATGATTCTCCATTTGCGACAAGATTAATCGAGGAGATGCCTGAGATATTGATCCACTAAAAATGGTACACGGTTTGGCAGGATGGTAGTGAGTAGTATTCTGCGAAGGGCAAGATATGCATGGCAAAGAGTAGCAACAGTAACTGCGGTCAGGCATGGCCATGCCCTGGCCGTGCCCGACGAGAGATTCCAGCGCTACAACTCGCCTGTACCTAGCAGAATCGATCGCACACCCATCCTTAGCACACCAGAATTGAAACTGACAACACTGCCTAACGGTTTGCGCGTGGCGACAGAGTCCAATCTTTCAGCAGATTCCGCCACAGTTGGTGTGTGGATTGATGCTGGAAGTCGCTTTGAAGCTGATGCGACGAATGGTACTGCACACTTCCTCGAGCATATGATTTTCAAAGGAACCAAAAGACGCAGTCTTCGGCAACTGGAAGAAGAAATCGAGAACATGGGAGCACATCTTAACGCCTACACCTCACGAGAGCAGACAACATACTATGCCAAAGTGCTCAAGAAGGACGTTTCAGCTGCTGTCAATATTTTAGCAGATATATTGCAGAACTCGTCATTCGATGAAGACCGCATAAGTCGTGAACGTAATGTTATTCTGAGGGAAATGGAAGAGGTACAGTGTACCGTTTCCAGCTAACTTATTATTTTCAGATCAGCCAAGTTTATCTTCATGATTGATGGCCAAGTACACAAGCTCTTAGGTAAACTAGAATTAGGAAAAGCTATGCACAAAAGCCTCAAAAAGTTGTTGCATATGGTTGTGTAATGTATTTAGCCAAAGCTAGATACATGTTTTTCTGGCATGTGCTTAGATTGGTTGTCAAGAGAATGTTGTGCACAACAAATTTTGACCAACTGAATTCTTGATGTTCAGGAAAGCTCGTTTCATAATTTTGTCTCATTTCCTCCTCTCTTCTAAAGGCTGTAATATGAGATCTGCAAAAGATGTAAGATTCTGTAAAGGTGGATATGTGGGTTTTCTATTGCAGAGTTTGTAGGGTGGAGATTCATGAGGAATTGTATTGGGGGCTTAGAGGTTGACTCCAGAGTGGAGAGCAAAGTGTTGCAGGTAGAAGGACAGGTGGAGGAGGTGATGTTTGATCATTTGCATGCCACTGCATTCCAATACAGCCCTCTGTCCCGCACAATTCTAGGGCCTGCTGAGAATATTCACACCATAACTCAAGCTGATTTGAAGAGTTACATCAGTACACACTACACAGGACCTCGAATGGTAAGTTGCTTTTGGCAATCATGCTATCATTTACCAGTAATTGTGATTGAATCTCTGCTTCTGAACAAAGAAAAATCAGAAGCAGCACAAAACAGCATAATTGCTGTTGTATGATATAGTAGGAGTGGATAAGTATCTGGTCAGCAGATAACAAGTGAACTGAAACCCTTAGTTTATATTATCAAAATCAGGTCAATTGCTTCTGAATTTGTATGGCTGCTGCATCTGGCAAGTCTTGCAGGTTCTGGCTGCAGCTGGAGCTGTGCAACATGATGAACTTGTGAGGACAGCACAGGAGTCCTTCAAGAATCTTTCAACAAACCCCATCACTGCAGGTGAACTTGTGGAGAAGGAGCCAGCTTTTTTCACAGGATCAGAGGTCAGTAGTAGGGTCACACTTCTGTCTTGTGATGTGTCAAGCAAGATTATGTACTCAAACTTTTCAGTGTTCTTCCAACAATGTGTAAACTATGTTGGCTGGTTTATTTCAATATCCCAGTACCATGTTGCTTCCCAGTACCAGAAGTTAGAAATCATACAGTGATCTTTTTTTCTTGCTTCTGAACTTCAGGTTCGTTTTCGTGATGATGATGTACCACTGGCCTACTTTGCAGTAGCTGTAAAAGGTGCAGCATGGACAGATCCAGATTCTATTGCACTGATGGTCATGCAGACAATGTTGGGGGCATGGAGCAAGAATGCAGGGGCTGGCAAGCATATGGGGTAGTACCATGCAACTAAATGGTGTGGGTTGACACTAGAATAGTTGCTAATGTGATCATGGTCAGAAGCAGAGACATCAACAGGGATGTCAACCTTTAGGGTGTACTGTTCTTGTAGTGAGACCATTTGATATTGCTAAACTAACTCTGGGTGCTAAGTCGTGCAGGTCAGAGTTGGCTCAGAAAATTGGAGCTAATGACCTGGCAGAAAGTGTGATGGCATTCAATACAAACTACAGTGATGCTGGACTTTTTGGTGTTTATGCAGTTGCTAAGGTGTGTTGTTTGCATTGGGAGTTATGTAAGCAGTTTCAAGTAGAGTGGCTGACAATTGAGCAGATCTTGACTTACACTCAATAAAAGTATACCACATGTCATGAGATACAAAAAAGGAGGGAATGGATCTTCGGGGTCTTGAGAATGTTATCTAGCCTTTGGCTGTTGCACCCAATTAGAAGGGGTTACGGGAGTGATGATGTTGCAATGCTTTTGCAGCCAGACCATTTGGAGGATCTTGCCTATGTCATCATGCATGAGATGGCAAGAATGATCTACAGAGTGGATTCAGATGATGTGGGCCGTGCATGTAATCAGGTGCAAATTTCTGCAGGAGTTCTTTCTTGTCAATCTGAAGATCTTTAGTTCACAATTAGTGGTTTCTCCATGTACCTTTGCACTGGAATGTGTAGAATTGCAAGGGATGTAGCGGTAGGTCACAAGTGCCAGGCAGTTCAGGTTCTGGGTCTCTAAAGGCCATATTTACCACATTGTAACTAGTCATGGGTAGAATAAGACCTCCCATTGACAAAGCAAGCCAGGTGGAGGTGATAGTGGGAGTTTTCATTCTAAAATGTTTGTGCCATCCCATGTCAAGGAGGAGCTGAACTATATGAACACGTACTCCTGGATCGTGTTGTTTCTAACAACTTGCAATTGTTGTTGCAGTTGAAGTCTTGTTTGCTTCTTCACCTGGATGGCACTAGTCCTATTGCTGAAGACATCGGTAGGCAGGTACATGTTCATTTGAAGAAAATTGTTGATCAATAGAACTAGTAGCTCTGCAATTTTGAGTGCTATCTGCTAGCACATCAGCTTGATGTCTTGATGTATTTCATACTAGTTCCATTTTTCAGCTCATTAATTAAGACATAATTATGAGTACATATGGCTGCAGAGAGGTCTTAATGAAGCATCAAGTCTTTTGCAAGCTGACTTCCTCCTCGGGGAGAAGTCCCTATGTATCTCTATTGATGGGCTACTTGTCTCATTCTTGTCATGTGTCATGGATTGGATTAGTAACTAGAGCCATGTTAGAAGTTGGTTCACTATTGCAGTCACCATTCAATTGTCTTTGCACTGGGCAAAGATTTTTTTGGGGCCTTTTGAAAGGCAGATGAATATCCTGAGTATTGAACAGAAAAGCTGATGATAAAGTTTGCCCTAGAGTTCTTCTGATAAATTGAGGCACTGGATGAAGAGTTACAAAATCATCTATGTCTCGAACAACTGTTGACTCTGTTGTGTGAACCTAGCACTCAAGATTGATCAGTAACAACAACCTTTGGTTTTCTTCAGATTCTAACTTATGGGAGACGCATACCTCTAGCAGAGCTATTTGCACGCATTGATGCAGTGGATGTGGATAGTGTAAAACGTGTTGCTACTCGCTTCATCTTTGATAAGGTTATATTGACTGTATGCTCATGTATTTGGGAAGATAATGGAGGTGTCAAGGTGTGCAAAGAATGTTCAATGTATCTATTTACTCTCATCTCATATGTTTTGATTGATCATTGATTTTCAGGTTTAATACCTACCACATGACCTACTGAACCTTCGGGAACCTTGAACCAGCTAACTGGTCGTATTGTTTGTGTGATGTTTTCACTGTTCAGGAGGTTGCAATCACAGCTATTGGCCCAATCCAATTTCTTCCTGACTATAATTGGTTTCGTCGTCGTACTTACTGGAACCGCTACTAAACCACAATGTTTGCCAACAAAAGCCCACTGTTTGCCTGTATGCCAAATACATGTAATATCTCTTGGATTTCACTTTTTTTTTTTTGGAGGTGTTAAAAGTTTCCTTTTGTAAGATGTAGTGTGATTTAATAACCATGTTGATAGGTCAACCAACAACTTGAAATGTGCAAGTGGTTTTGTTGGGCTTTATACAAGTTAAAAAGCAATGGATGGATGATTCCCAATTGCATTCTGTTCAGCATTTTATGTTCATGTTTGTATATATATTACATATGTTCTTTTCTCACTCCAAATTATTGTGTCACCCAATGCTTCTTTCTTGACAAAATGTATGTTTATGATTTCTTTGTCAAAAACAAACATCATTGAGGTTTTCAGCTGGCATTTTAATCAAAGACAAGCATATCGTGTTTCATTTTTGGATTGATTTGAACCCATTGTTATTCCGTGGTTCTGTCAAAAGAAGGTTATCTTTGTTGGTGTGCATATACATGTATATTTTCATGGCATTTTCTTTTAAATTACTTATGGCCTTTTGACAAAAGGCAACAACAACACAAAATATTTTGTGATTAATTGAAATCATTGCAAGGTCTTGAGTTAAGATTTAATGAAACTAGGATGAATCATACATATGACACATTGGTGAATTGCCACATGCTTACACTTTTGGGGACTTTTTATGAGTTTTCTTGTTTTAACATGTCAATTCTTTAAAACTTTTTTCATTTGTCACGTGTCATTATGTAAGTTGTTGATTTGTATGGTTAGATATAAATGACATGATAGTATACAAATGGTGAATTTTTTTGATTGTTGACTTCATCCACATTTGCAACTAGTGTTTTATGCAACTTGTTTAATGCAACTACACAATTTCCAATAGCAAATGTCTTTTGCAACTAGAATATAGATGCAAAATAGTAGTTTTTTTTCTAGTTTTCTTCTTTTGACTTGGGTTATTAGAGTGCATGCTTGAGTAGATTCACCAACACTAAAATTTGTACAAGTAGATTATAGCTCATGAAATATGTTTTGTGATGATCATGTATAACATAATCACAAAAAACATACATTGATTAGATTGCATCCTACATAATGTATTTTAAACATGTACATGTGGTACCAACATCATTAGAAGGATGCATTACTTTCGTCCTACTTGGTGCCCTAGATGCATGTTCTTCTATACTTCAGTGTATATTGAATGTATATGCTTGGTGCCCAAAGTATGTCCTATAGAACATACCTAGGGCAATAAATATATACGATCATAGTCTACAAGGAATATGTAAAACAATACAATGTCTACATGTAAATACATTATAGGACATACATCATAGTTGCAATACAAAACATTTAGCCCAAATGTACAACATTAGGTCTTAAAAGTATGTTGAATTATTATATAACTATACCCATTATATAGATTGAATACAACACAATCGACTTTCTATACTTAAACTATTTGTAATTGTAATATCTAAATATTTACAATATTTACTATCCAACACTACAATTGTACGCAATGAACTTTGCAAATTTCAAAGTTTTGGGATATAATATTGAAGTACTATAATACTGGAATAGTACATTATTGAAGCAATAAACCTATCACCCCCTATACACTACATACAACATGCATTCATATATTGCGGGTATGTGGACATGTAAAAGAAAATATTAAACCTTAGTATGAATTACTTCATTCAACCCCCATTACAACACCAATTACTTGCACTACAAGTATAGAATGTATATATGCATAATCCATAAACTAAAAGCATAAACATGATTACAAACATTGCAAATTGTACAAAGTTATAAAAAGGGTCAAATCTAATATTTCAATGATAATTACCTTAAGCATGACTACACAATACATTCAATAGTGTTATGTTTGTACATTCAAATCCAAACATTATTCCCATAACTTAGCAAGAAACAAACATTTATACATGAAATGTGTAAATTCCAAGGAAAAAGTGTAATGAACAAGATGCATTACCAATGGTACCTAGTGTATTGACTACACAACAACTTTTCTTTGGGCGATTGCCATCCTCCAAGCAATCTCACAATCCATGTCAATTGCCTTTTCTTCCAACTCAACAATTGGTGATGCAAACCCAAAACTTTTCAACCATTCTAGATGAACACTTGCACAATTTTCCTCCCTATAACTATTAGTAGTGTTGAAACAAATGGTCACACACCAAGGGTGGTATAAATGTCGACAATTACACAAAATGACGTCACCCAATGGATATGGGCCATTACATATTACACACATTTTCACCTTGACATCATTTTTTTTTTATCCCCAAGCTCTTCATAACACATAAGGTGGGGATGAGTAGAAAGGCCTTCATCCCCCTTTTTGAGATGCAATAGTTGTCTTATTAAGGCTTGAAATTGGATTTGCAAAAATCATGACCTCCTCTTTGCCAGCTTCAAGCACCTGTGTTTTCCTCTTGTTAAACCAACAAACCAGCCATTGCCTCATCTTACTTTCAACCATCTTTCTATAAAATTCAACTGTCATTAATTACAAGCTAGATTTTCCATCATCTATCTCACCCAATTTCTATAAATCTTGCAATTTCTTCTCCTTTTCTTCCTTCATGGAGGTCATTGATTCATGAACAACATTAATGTGTTCCATCTTGGTACATAAATGTTCCTTGTCCTTGTTCTTGTTGTCTAGTTTTAATTTTGCAACCTCCAACTCATTTGCAACAACATGCACCAACTCAACAACTTCACTTGTTTTTCAATCCAAAGGATGATCTCCCCCAACCTTGCCAAAACTAACAAGCGTTGGTTCACTTTCTACTTTGATGCCTTTCTCCACCTTCACAATGTCATGTGCTTTGAATTCCCTATTAACCTCCACAACATCCATGCCCAATATTGATATCTTCTTTGCAATCAAAATATCCAACTTTGATTGCCATTTCCCCTATTGATTTGTGTTAATCTCATTGCCAAAATTGACCCAACTAATTGGTATTTTCGTCACAATCCCCTTTGCAAATTCCTTCCCTAGTACTTTAAACTTTGGGACAATAGATTTGCCATACACAATAAGATATAGTTCTTTAATCCTATACAACACCTTGTCTTCATGGACATTTGCTAAAGAATACCCACTTCTTCCTTGGCATGGCCAAACATTTTAATCATTTCTATTTCCAAAACATCCTTGCCAATTCTCAGCCTATGGGGGTTAATGCCTTCATGTAGCAAGTTGTGCAAATCCTTAAAATCATTGAAAGGACAAGCATTAAAGGAAGGATTTTGTAACAACTCGTTGATAGTACAATTAATGTCTTCAATTGATTTAATATTTTTCTCTAAACTAATGATTGTCTCTACTTCATCTTCATTTAATCCAGTCTCCTGACTAGATCATGTAAATTTCACCAATTTTGGTAGCTTCCTCATGGTGTTACTATTTGTTCCAACAACCCAACACAACAATCAAAATTACATGTACTACACATAGAGTTCAACAAGTGGGTCAAAGGTTCAAGAAAAAAATTGAACACCAATTCTTGAAGCCCTAAACATTGATACCTAAGTTACATCCATAAGTACCCTTCATAATAATTTAAAAAGCTTCAAAACTAAAATACCCATCACTCTAAGTGTGAACTCTAGAACTAAATTATGGTACTAAAATTGTTTGTTATGGCAATACCCATGACTAAAGTGTTAGGGCACACATAATTTCAACAAGACTTGCTGCATCTTTTAGGAATTTATTTTAAATAGTATTCAACTATACATGAAACCATGGCCATAGGCTTTGAAAGAAATTTCATAAAAACACCATGTGCTAAGGAAATTTTATTCCTAAAAAAATATAATCAAACCCAACAAAAAAAATGACAAAACATATCCAAGAAATGGAGACATCTACCTTGTTTCAACAACAAAAGCCAAACTTAATTGATGGAATTTCAACTTCAATGATTATAAGACTGGAAAGGGGTTGGCGATCCCCTAGAACTCAAATTGTAGAAGTTGATGTAGATGGCTTGGATGTGGATGTCTTTTGCTAACTCTCCACAATGTGGGATAACTTATGGTTTTTTCCTCGACTATGATCAAATCTAGGGGATACTGATGGTGATTTATTACCCCCAATTTTGATGAATTTAGTCAACTTCCAAATTGTTTTGATCTAGACAGCTCTAGTGTAGGAGACCCGAAAGAATGAACAATCTTTAAATTTGTTAGTTGTTTAACAATGTAAGCATGCATGGCACTGTTCACTTTTAAATGAATTTGGGTATTTGAAATTACATTATAGTTGGGATATTCTCTTTGGGGGCTTTCTGGTGGCGTAAAAAAAACATCATCTTCATTTGAATCAAGCTCTCCCTTCCAAGCCAACTCTTCATCAATGGCATATCTTGCCCTACTCAAGGTCTCCCATATGGCATTGGTAACACACTTGGAAGAACTTGACCTAAGCACACTAGTGTTTCATTGATCAACTAATGCATTCTTAAACCCTAAATTATCATATTAAAATGCACAAACCAACCATGATTAAACATAAAACCCATAAAATGGATAACACTTACATGCATAAGAAAATATTATGGTTTACAGATGTACTTATTCCATGAAACTTGCAAAGAAATAAATATGTTAGAAATTTACAAAATCTAATTTTCTATGATCTTGTTGGTAGGAATGTATTTCTTGAAATCAATTGCTTGAAATCTTTTTCATTTCACCCTTGATGTGGCCAACCAAACATCCATTTCCCTGCAATGCATTTAATTCAAATGTGCAAATTAATTTACAATCAAAAGCTTATGCATACTAGCAAGAATGAAAGCATGTCCTAGATAAGGGAACAATTCAAGTAATGTTGCTTCTTGAAATTAGGTATGTAGCAACAAGGAAAGTTTTAAAGAAGGGGAATTGTATCTTGAGGATGGTTTTTAAAAAGTTGCCAATGGATAGGTAGTAGCATCACAATGTTGTAGGAGATCAAATTGTGATAGAGTTTGGGGGAGGTACATATATAATAATTAAAAAGAGTTAGCCCTTTGAGGATCTACTACAAGTGGCAAATTCTTCATGGTTTTTGTGTAGACCATATATATTTATCCATGCCAACCTTTGTGTTAAATTGAAGCTTACCAATTACACATCCACAACTTGTTGAACTTCAATCTACACTTTCATAAAAAAAACAATGAATTATATATGTTTAAAATTCTTATGATGCAAATGGAACATGGAGATCTTAAGGCCAAAACTTTTACAACCAATCCGGGTCCAAGCATGGTATTTTGTACATACTTGTTACCATGCCTATTTTTGAATAGTAGATGAAAATAGATTTCAACGCTATATCTAGACATGGAATTTTTTAATTCCCATATATTAAATTTCCCTATCACTAATAGGTAGCTAGAACCCTATTCGACCTTAAATTGAATGCAAGAATGCAAGTTTGTCATCTCTTTGCATTGCAACAACGGATAAGCTACCTTGTTGAAGTTTTGACAATGTTTGGAGATGGTGACTAGAACTTTAAAGTTTTATGTTTAATGTGATGTCATCAATGATGGTGGGATCTTCTAAAGCTTCAAGTGATGGCGGGATTTCTAGTAAATAACAATTCTATGAATCAAGATGGTAAGTTTTTTTCTAGCAATATTATTGGGTTTAGGGGCTTACAAAGTTTTGTTGTAATGAATGAAAGTTTGAACAAGGGTTTTTTGCTTTTGACAAATAAAGTTTGTTATTGTTATTGCAAATATAAAGCTTGTCATTGTTGTAAATTTAAGGTCAACTAATTAGGTTTCATTAGTTACTGGAATAGGAAAGTAACTAAGTTATTTTCACAAGGTTGATTTACTTTCTTTACTTATACTAGTTTGGTTATTTGTGGTTTGGCCTTTTAGTTAAATACCTTGATGTTGATGTTTGACTTTCTTTTCTTCATTGCACAAGTTTGTGTATTTCATGTGACAAGAACCTTGAAAAGTTCTTAATGTTATGTTCCATGTTGTGAGCATCATGTTTTAGTTTCCTTTCAATAAAGATTTATGTTTGCACTTGACTAGATTTCCTACTTGTTAACATGGTATCAGAGTTTAGGTTGTTTGATGAAAAAGTTAAAGGAAATGTAGAACTAGAAAATCTCTAGAACTAGAGCTTGAAAGTCTTTAATAATATCATAGGACTTTGTCAAATGCAAAAGAGAAAAGAGGAAGGGAAAGAATGTGAAGAGAAAAAAAAGAAAAGAAGCGAAAGGAAATCAACATATCAAAGGTTGTGAAAGTCAGGATTTTAAATCTATATTTAGATCTACCATGAAAAGATCTTACAATAAAATTTTGAAAGATTATAGAAGACTATAAGACACTTATATTTTTAAAATTCCAAAAGAAAAGGATATGTTTTGGGAGATTTATGAGCTTTTGAAAACTCTGTGTCAGATCTGGTTTTTTTGGTCATATCTCCTTTATTTGAGCATTTTGGGATTTGCAACTTTGAGATCTTAAAAATAATAAAGGAATATATATGTGAAAGAAATTTCATGTCATTTGATATGTATGAGAAAGATTCAAGTATCTAAAGTTTCAGCCTCAGTTTTGAAATCAATTTCTTTTGAAAACGATATCTCTTTGTGATCATCATCAATAAAGCTAAAATTTTGAGAAAAAATAAAAGACATATATTTGATGTGTTTTTCAAAATATTAAGGAGTTTGGAGTTGTTGGGAACGAGTTGTAAGTCATTTTGTGTTCATGTCCCAATTTGAGGTGATTTCAAGGAAATAGTAAGATCTCTCATTTTATGAAGTTAAATGACCTGAAATTTCAAAAGATGATCAATAGACATAATTTTTTATGTTTCACTAAAATTTCAGATCGATCCAACATCATATGTGAGTGGTGTAGCTTTGCAAAGTTGTTGTGACAAAAGTTTACATTGAGAAGGAGCAAATTTTGAAATGAAACAAATACAATTTGGGAGAACTTGAAGGAAGGAGTTTGAATATTGTGAAACACAAATACATCATCAAGACCTTCATACAAAAGTTTATTATGTAATCATGTACTTAATACCATACAAAATATTATATGAAATATGTACATATATGTCAAACCTATGTATAGTATAAAATTTCATATAATACTCAAGACATACATACATGTGCAAGGTCCATCTTGTTCAACCCTAACCCTAACCCTAATCCTAACCCTAAAAACCCAAGGAAGGCAATAAAATCATTTTTGAAACAAATCATTTATGAAACCCCAAAAAAACATTATGTTGCCTTCAAAAATGACAAACAATCTTTCTCAAATTGCAATTGAGAAATTAGACAACAATTTCCAAATGTGGAAATTTAGGATTATGAATTTTTTGATGGGGAATGGTTATTAGGAATTCATAACTAATGATGAGAAAGAACCTCCTCTCCTAAAAAACCCCACACAACAACAAATTCAAGCCAATAAAACTTAACATGAAAAAATTAAGAAAATCTTGTATTGACTTTCTGTGAATGTCTAATTCCATGATTATGCATATTCAAGATGCAAAATCACTCAAACAAGGTTGGGATACATTGGTGAAGATGTACAGCACTAATACACAACCCCACAAAATGCAATTCAAGCAAAAGTTGCATACATAAAAACAAAATGAACATTAATGACTATTCTACAAAGGTGAAAAACCTTACAGATGTTTTTACATCTATAGGAGCCCCTGTAGATGATGAAGATCTAGTGGCCATGACCTTGAATGGATTTGGAAAAGACTATAGCCAGTTTTGTATTTCAATTGTAGTTCAAGAAACATTTTTCGATTTCCAAGATTTAATAACCCTACTAATAAATGAAGAAATGAAAATTATTGGTACTTCATCCAATGGAGGATCACAAGAAAGTGTTTTCTACTCAAATGTTAAAAGAGGTAAAAGTAGAGGTGGTAAAACTTCATTTCGAAGTCGACATGGAAGCCATATGGTGGACATCATGAACATGAAAGTTAACCTCATGGAGGTGAACAAAGAAACTTTAGAGGAGGAGGAAGTCATGGAGGTCATGGTGGAAGTCATGGAGCTCAACAACCAAATAACAATTCAAACTACTACTATTGTGCCAGCCATATCAACACAACCATGTGTGGTAGTCTTAATTTTTAAAAGTTACATCAGGAATACTTGAGTGTGGTAAGGTTATTAGGGATTTAACAACTTCATCTTAAAATAAGGATTGATGAATGCGCATGGTTGCGTGGGGGGGTTGTTTTTTTTTCTAAAATTCGATATTAGTGAATAAGGTGTTAGGTTATTTCTTTTTTCAACAAAAAGCTGGTAACCATAGTTTTAAAACTTCAATTACGTAATTAGGGGTGAAAAATCTTTAAAGGGTTGGGGTTAGAAATAGACACCAAAATTTGTGGTATTTAGCAAAACATTGGTCTTATTTTAGTATTTGGTGAATAACAAGGATGTTTGATATTCATGAAGCAATTAAAGGGGTGTCGATGAAAGGTCTAATAAAGATAGAACAATCTTCAAGCCTTATGAACATAAGATTAATTCAAGACAACTTAACGATTAAATAAATAGTGTGATAAGGTGGTAATGGCAACATGAGTTTCATAATGAATGGAACATTTATTCAGATTATGGATAAGTTCAACAAGGAGCTACATGTTGAGTCTTAGGCTATGCCATAGTGATAATTCATAACTACAAAAAATCTAGGATGCATCGAATGATACGAATTAAGTAATCCACCTTGCTATTAAGAGGCAGTCAACGAATCGGACCACACAACCAACGATAATGTCCAATGCCAAGAATTGACAATTATGCGAAGATTAAAATGTCTTTAGTCTCGTAATAACCTTCATAGACAGTTTCAGGTTCATCATTAAAAGCGGGGTCAACTTGCAACAAAATGACTAGGGTGCGAGAGTTCGAAAAAACACGATAATACCAAGCTTAAGGGGGATCAACTTGAAGACAAGGTGTGCACCTCTCGTAGTTTAGGATCTTCATCACGAGGATGTTACGTTAATGTCAAATCTAAAGATGACTCAAAAACTGGTTTTTCATTCACTTGTGCAACTTAAGGCGAATAAGATGTGGCCATACATGACACCATAATTTCAAGGAAAGGAAAACAAATCAAAATCAAAATCAAATCGACAATAATGTGTGGAAATTTTATTACATTGAAATGCATGGTTGTAATTTATAGATCCAAAAAAAAAAAAGGAAATGCATAAGTAATGGCCTAGAACCACGATGAAATAAAATTTTAAAATCAATGGAAAAATGAAGGTTTAAGTAAAATTTGTTGGGGGGAAGTGGGAAGAGGGGAAAAGGTGTTTCTCCTTCTCTTTCCATTCAATATCAAGCAATGGAACCTTTCAAGGGCTACCAAGCAATGGAACCTTTCAAGGGCCACCAAACAATGGAATCTTTCAGGAGCCACCAAGCAATGGAACCTCCCATGGGCCACCAAGCATTGGAGCCTTCCATTGATCACCGAATTAGAATCTTCCTTCACCTCCTTCTTTCTCATTTTCTTTAAAGGGCAGATTTGGATCATTTGAGGCTTTCTCTTCCGAACATAATTTTTGGTTCAAATCTTGAGAATACTTGTTTTTACAACTTTTGTTGGGAGGAAAAAAATGATTAGTCTTAGTAGATGGTGGGAAAATGGAAAATAAATTGAATGTTTGTAATATTTTTGAAATAATGGAAGTGGGTATGGATAGTGTGAGGAGCTTGAAATCTTAGAAAAACTTCACAAACCCTATTGGGTTTGGTAGCACAACTTTTTACTAATTTGGGTGCAGATCTTAAAATTTGGTAATTTGAAAAAATAAATTTTCGTGTAAAAGATGAAAGGAATAAGAATTTGTGTAAAAGCATGACCTTTCGAAACATGGACTTTTGAATTTAAAAACTTGTCGTGAAGTTAGAAAAAAGGACCTTGGAGAACTCATAATGGTTACAACATAAATTTGCCCCACAAGATAAACAAGATGCTGAGCAGATGCATCTAGGAATGTGAGACTTAGAAACATAAACTAAAAAACTTAGAAAAATAAATTTAGAAACATCCCAAAATGACATTACCATCCATAAAAGACAAATATGCACTTGCAAAATGTGTTTAAGTTTTTTGAAACTTGCCAGTTGAGTTGTAAAAACATGAAATTTGGTTTGAATAGTAATGAAGAAATAATTTGTTTAAAAACATAAATCCTCATTTATAAAGGTATCTGAAACATGGATTGAAACATGTTGAATTTCAAAGCATTTAAATTTCAAGTCACAAAGTCCATGTTTGGTTTCCTTTTAAATTTAATGTTTTGAGTTACATCACTATAGCTAAGGAAATTGTGTAGGCGTTTTAAGCACATCTCATGGCCATCATTCAATCATTGGAATATTGTTGTTTCACTTGTAGAAAACAACCTTTTTTTAATCAAAATGTTCTCAACTGCACGTCGTTTGCAATTGGGATTTTTTAATTAAAAATATATATATTGATGATTCCCATTTTAGTTGACTTGTCTACATAATTGGTAAATAATTGAAAACAATTTTGACTACGTGGACAATTGCTGAATATTCTTAACATCCACAAAATCTCTTCAATTTTACAACTTACACTTTCAATGAATAGTAAGAAGCACTTCCCAACTTCACATGTGTGCTAACTTCACTAGTTTAGTATTCAACCACGTTAGTGACCATCAACTAAAAAATGGATGATAAAATGTGTCGGAGCTTGGATGAAACAAAAAATGAATTACATAAAGGAGATAACACATGAATGCAAATGAATTCAACTAATGGATTGCCATTAATGAAAACAAGTGGCAACTATCAACAAAAGCAGCAGCAGTAGCAACAACAGAACATCCACCATTTTGGTGGTGTAGAAGAACAATTACAGTAACAACGAGTTTCTTGAGGGAATTGATCGGTTTTCAGTAAACATGTTAAGCCCTAAAACCTTGCCTAAGATTCCACCAGCTGTTGTTGCTTCTGCTGCTGTGGCCAACAAGGTGAAAACAAGATATGTTCTACCTAAGTGTTGAAGAGGGATTTAGTCTTCTCCAGGGACTCGGAGCTGGAGGATGCAGAATCATGGGATCAAGGGAAGCTGCAAATCTATCCCAAGAGAGTGCGAGTGATTTGCACTGATCCTAATGCTGCAGACTCGTGTAGTGATGAAGAGGGCAACTTTTGTCGCAGTGAAGGCTTGATCCATAACAACTACCATCACAAAAGACGACAATATGAGTAGCAGATTGACATTTGACTAGCACATCAGTAGCAGCAGCAGTAGAACCGGGTGCAACATTCTTCTCCTCTTGCTCCGCCTTTGATCCAAATAGCCCAAAGAAGCACCAGCAGCAGCAGTAGTTGAGGAGGACATTCCTAGCTACCACAACATTTTCACAGCTCAGGTGATGATGATGAGATGTTCTCACAATTATGCAAGTCCCATTGAGGGGACTGCAAGAAGCTCTGTTGTCCTTCTACTGCAGCAGCAACAGCAGCAGAACAAGGTCTTCAAGAGTTGTGGGAATGCAAAGAAGAAAGCTTCAAAGATCCCCAAAATGCTGATGTTGAAGAAACTTTAGCTTGATGCTGTTGTTGCTGCTGCTGCCACTACTAGTGTCAGCAGCAAACCTTCTGCAGCACCGGCATAAGCAACTGCAAAGTCCTTGGCCGCTGTTGCAAAGACTTCCTCCAAGGGTGAGAGAGGAATGCTGCCCAAGAAATTGAAGAAAGGTGCACACAGAACCTGGACATGAATGCCATCCAAAGAATTCTGGATGGAGTGGATCAGATGGTGTTCTCCTGGGACTCAGAGAAGAAAGACAGAACAAGGTTTCCAAGTCACTGGAGAACTTTGGATCTGGTATGATAGAGGATGGCAATGTCCATGCTCGTGAGTCTGAAGATTGTGTTGTGCCACAAGAAAGACATCATGCTTCGGTTCATATGAATCGATTGCTTTACAATAAGGGTTGCAGACATGCCACTGGCAGTGGCAAGAGGGTAGGAGAAAGGTTGTGGCCTTTATTGACATGTGTGAACCATAGATTGGGTTCAGAGCATGAGCATGAACCACATCGATTGAGGAATAGCAGAGACAGAGAAAGGGGAAGACGAAGAGAGGGGACAAGTTGTCATGATGTGAGCTTTCACCAAGACAGTTTTGTGGGCGCACTGCTGGAAGTGAGAGGACGGAGTGGAGGATACTTGCGCATTGCCATAGGTGAGCAGTTGTTCACTACCGAGAAGAAGATGAAGAAGATAGAGGAAGGGGTTGTACAGGGAAGGAAGGCCACAAAAAGCACATCACTGCAGCTTACCTTCAGAGGCCCCTTGACTTTGCAGGATGAGCAGCAGTCTGCTAAGACTCACTTCCATCAACACATCAGTCTACCCTGCAAGCATGCACATAGAGTAAGTCATCTCCACCAGTAACTTTGTGCTCAATCAATTCCACCTTACACCATGCCTACCTTGTGGCATGGCACCTTCATCATCACATATTAGAAGACTGAAAAGGGGACAACATCATTTCCATTGCTTGTTGGGTTGATGATCAGGGCCGAAGCTTGTATAGATGTGCCAATTTACAGTTCCGGGGAAGCTCTTGTTGATGGCTATTCAATCTCAATGCCCCAGTGTTACATAGGCATAGAGCAGAAGAAGCAAATAGAGATGAGTGAAGTCTGTGTGTAATCTCAATCTTTTCAAGTCCTGCTGCTAATTTCTTGCATATTGCAGACAAGAGGTAGTTTGGTGCTGATGATAATTCTATGAGAAACTTCAGAAGGTGAAAATGGGTATGTGGGTGTTGTTGTTGGGGCGACAGGCACTACTTTAAACAAATGGTAGTGCCTCAAGGCAGCAATAAGGTGTTGGAGAACAAGTTTTGGTCCCTTCTTCACTTGTCTCCTTGCATTCTCTTTATCCAGGTTTTGCCTCTCAGGAGCTTTGTCTTCACAATGAGATACACACTCTGTAGCTTGTTTTCAGGTACATCTTTTTTCAGTCTTTGACGCATCTGCAGTTGAAGCAAACATCACAAGTCTGCGCCCAAGTTTATCTGTTTCTTATTACAATTTGGTTGGCAATTCATCAGGAGGAGTGCCCCTGGTCAGCTCCTCCAGCCATCTTGGATGTTAAAGAACTTCAAATATGCTTCTTGAGTGTGCAATGGAGTATGAATTGAAGGTCAGTAGTGCACTGCTCTGCCTTCTTCTCCTACAGGGCCTTTTGAGACACTTTTCCAGTTTGGAACTTTCAATGCCTTCCACACAATGGAAGCATATTTGCTGCTCTAACAATAATTGGGTTAAAACAATCACCAAATAGCACATCTGCAATTGACATTCTTTGTGATATTGTTGTAGACAATTGAGACAAAAATAAAGATGCAGGAGTTGAAGTTTCACAGCCGAGAAATTGAGCATCAAAAGCTTGAACAACAGCCATGTGTAGAGAAGTTTGCAGGGGTATTTGCAGTTCTTCTGCATCTCTACATTTGGGCAATGAGCTATGCCCAAGTTGATTTTCTCAGGTCTTTTTCTACAAAGATTCAAGTCATTACAGACTACACATTAACACTGAATCTCTTGCAATTTACATGAGAGATTATAGCAACAAGGTGACTTGCAGCAAATAAGTCTGCATAGACTTAGGAAACAAATGATGAAGCTGCAAGATGAAAAAGGTGCTCTTAGCAAGGAGTTCTCCACCTTAAGGACAAGAGAGAGGTAATGTCAAACTGCACATTTTCTTCTAGCAGGTGAACTATTACTTTCATGTTTGAAAGTATTATGCTTTGGAGTTTCCTTGACCCATATTGTACCACCATTAATGAGCTAGATCTGTCAAATTTAGTTTGGGAACAAGATCCCTGGTCATTGACGTGGTTGTTTGTCAAAACTCTTCTTGATCATTGGAACTGGATTGCACGAAGTTTGATAAGAAGCAACACACTTTAGATGATGCACTATACCATGTGACTCACTTGCAAAGGTTTGATCTCACCATCAGCACACTTCACAGAGTAGTAGCCCTGGTCGCCTTACCTTAGTTGGAGGGAGGTACATCTTTGTCTTGGGTCATGTCTAAATACGCTATCACTCCAGCTTGTTTGGAGTGATGAAATTTAAAGCAACAAGTAGAAAGAAAAAGACATTTGTCTACTCTCCCATCAACTTCACCCATTGTCATCGGTCAGTCAATAGCTTGGAATGAAGAGAGAGAGAGGTTGGTCTCTCCAAGATAAGTAACAATTCATCCTGCTAAGGTCATGTTGCAACAGAGAGTTGGTGAAGAAGCAGCAGGAAGTGGTGGAGTGTCAATTGAAGCAGGAGGAACAAGCACATCTGCAAGATCTGGAGGAAAAGTTGATAAGGACTCACATTGTGCATACATCACAGGGACTGGAGCCCTGCAAGCTTCTCAAGATGCTCTAGATTTGTGATTGAGATTTGCAAGACCTGCATTATGGAACTGTACCTGCACCAGTTGCTTGGGAATTTAATGCTAATGGAAAGCAACTGGACCTTCCAAAGCTGAAGGTGCAGCTACTCAATGAACAGTTGCCCTTAGACCTTCCATGTATGTCACTTGCCTCTCCATTGCTTTGGCATTACTAGATGCTTGTGGCTTGTACTATAGTGCCTACTAAAATGAAATGGGCACAAGCTTGTTGTGGTTGGAATGAAGAATATATATTCTATTAGCATCTATGCACCTCTTGATTAGTGCTAGCCAAGATCAACATTGTTCCATGTTGCTTCTGGAAGTCATACAACAGAAACTCAGTTGCAGGTTGTGGTAGAAACTTAGTTACAGGTTGTGCCAACCTCTTGTTTGGCTTTGGTTTTGAGCATATCAATATTATGTAGTACTTGAACCAATTGCTTATAAATATCATAAGGTGCATGCTTTTGCACCTCAAACCACAAGACCCATAAGGCTGCGCTAAATGAAAAAAAATTGGTACCAACGCTAAGGTGCCACACAGAAAAAAGAAAGCAACATTGTGGTGGTATGTACAAAGAGGTCTAGCTCAGACTAATTGTGTGCTGTCACTTGATGAACTTGTACAAGGTTTTGAAAAGGTGTTGAAGGCAAAGCTGCTTGAGACTTTCATTGTCAGCAGTAGTACATAATCGGCCGTGTGACGTTAGCATGTAAAGAGGCTGGGACAGTTTCAGCTGATGAATCCATTGGAAGGATATCCAATTTGAAGATCCCTGAATATATCACTTATATCATGGCATGCTGGGTTTGGGACAACTTACTCCT
>Ga0116231_10002772_pt1 | contig 36532 bp, 12 predicted proteins | sample S1TSphgellanicum_2_FD_89695 | JGI IMG/M metagenome (GOLD analysis project Ga0116231, IMG submission 89695) | Host-associated microbial communities from peat moss isolated from Minnesota, USA - S1T2_Fd - Sphagnum magellanicum MG | ecosystem: Host-associated > Plants > Peat moss > Unclassified...
ATGTGTGGATGTGTGGGGGGGGAGAGGGTGTGGTGGGGGTTGGGAGGTATAGGGGGGAGGTGGTGGGGGTTTGGGTGTGTTGTAACATATGTATGCCTAATAAGTTTCTACTTTTTCAATGGTGTTGTTGAAATTGCATCTTTATATTTTTCTAAGTCTAGATATTGTTTGCATCCTCAGGAAAAAATTGTAAGGTGCTTGAAATTATTCCCATTGACATGGAAGGGAAAGGTGTGAAACAATTGCATCAGTTTGTTTGTGATTGCTTTTAGGGGTGACTCGAAGAGATGCAACAACGAAAATGCATGCAGAGACCTTGAGAATCACAAATGAGTTTCAAACTAATGTTGAGGTTGGGGTACCTAATTACCCTAAAGAAGGACATGATAAATCTTGTGGTAGCCAAAACAATCTTCCTCCCCCAAAGGTGAACCAATCAAACACAGGCATTGTGAGGCACACGAAGAAAAAGGGGAATGCATTGACAATGAAGGAAAAGAAGGTTTCAAGTAAACAAAAGCGGAATTATGCATTGTTTCAAAGCAAGGAAAATTGTGCTAAGATTGAAAAAAAGGTTCAAGTTGGTGCTAAATTATAAGCCTCTTTAACATCTTAAGTCTCGCGCACATCAATATCATCATCATCAAGGTTGAATTTGTAGGCAATAGATGAAGACGATAAGGAGAAAGAAGCTGGTGAGGAACTGTTAAGCATTATGCCTCTTGTGGATACGTTGAACCCCTTGAAATTTTTTTTCAGATAAGCCGATACATGGCTATACAATTGCAAATATTTTTAACGATTGTTAATTGTAGATATGTGATAATTGTAAATTAAGAAATCAAATAAAGATAAAATATTACGAACAATCCATTATATGCTTTAAATGTAATTTAGTTTGCATAATTTTCTATCCCCGTGTCATATATGCAATAGGATTATACTTTCAGTTCAAGTAATGCCTATCATAATCTTATTTGTGTTGTACATTTTTAGTGAATTGCTAAGATCCTCTTACTTATTAGAATACGACCTAGCGGCCACATTGCCATATTTCAATAAGGGGTGAAAAATAATTTCTTTAACCTAGGCACCCCTAGTAGTCACCAAGCCTAACCATTGAACATGATTGTCATTATGCGCCTGGTGGTCATTAGGCTTATCAATAGTTAGTTCGATGAATGCATAATTGAAAATTCAAGGTGGCCACTAGGATAGATACGATGTCGTTAAACACCAAGGGGTTGCTAAACATTCTCGTGTAACATATTATAGGATACCTACGATGTTTTTAAACACCTGGCAGTCACCAAGCGTAGGTTTCCCAATTCTTATGAATGAATCACACTAAATATGGAATTTCGTTAAAGGTTACAACCACCAAGCTTGTTGATAATAACACTATGGATTGTTCTTTTGAAATATCAATGAACATCTATGTATTGATTAGGTTAAAATTAATGCAACGTCTTTTTCTAAATATTTTTTCTACCTTATTTTAGTATTTTTGTTGTTTAGTTGTGGTCAATTTTGATTTTTTGTATGATTTGTAAAATTGCATTAAAGTTTTATTTGCTTGAACTTTTGTGTGCAAATGGCTTGGAATTTGTACTGCATAGGTGCAATGTAAATACATTCAAGACCTTAGATCCTTTTGATATGAGGCATGGAGTTTTAAGCAAAAAAATTCCTCTCATAGTAATGGTGAGCTCTCTTGAATCTTTCTTGTTAATGCATTGTGAGGAGATGTATGTTGAATTGAATTGAATTTAAAAATTTTGTTTGATTTCTTGTGTTTAATTTAGGGAAATTTGAAAATGAATTAGAAGGCAACTATGGCAGTGTTTGTGAGGAGAAAACAATTACTGTTGCCACGGATTCAATGGATGGTCACACCATTCTTTGTATCCAAAATGCGGGGGTTTCTCCGACTGATGATCCCTTGTATCATTTAAGAGGTCAGGAAATGGAAAGTCATATTTGCCATAATGAAAATTTGTAGGTGAGTCCCTTGGCGTTGTTTTTGTCTTGAGGGAGTTTAATTAGACAATAAAATTCTTTAAAATTTGTACTTTTAAAGCAAAGAATTAGTAATGCCACCTTTTTTAATGGTAAAATTCAATAATATTTGATTTTTTGAAACAATGTTATAAGTTTTGTGATGTGTGAAGTTACTTTATTGTTATTGGAGTGCTAGCGAATATAAATGCACTATTAAAATACAACTAAAGGGAATTGAACTTCACAATACGAAGTTGAAAGTTTGAACTTCATGCCATTACAAATATTTGTCTAATATCTTTGAGAATGCAAAGTAGTCATGGATTTGCCACGAATATTTGTTTAATACCATTGAATGTTCAAAGGAGTCCATGATTTGCCAAAATAATCTTCTTTATTTTTTCAATGTGAGGGTTTTGTTTTGAATGTGTGCATTTGGTGAAATCATAGGTCTAATGTCCATCCTTGTCACTGGAGAACTAGACAATAGGACTACATGATGCAGTTGTCTGCATAGAATTTATCCATGTCAAGGACACATTTACATACGATCCACATTCTGACCAAGAATCACATGAACTCGCCACGACATTTGGGTTGCTAGAAAAATCTCTAGGTGAATTGAAGGTGAGTGAGTACCATTTGATTTTTGACTTGAATGGAGTATTAGTAGCGACAGGGGAGGGTCCAACTAGATCTCAGTCGATGATTTTGCAACATGGGTTGAAAGAGTTCCTTTCTAGTTGTGCAACAAAATTCACTACGTACATATGGTCTTTTGCAATGAGGAGAAATTTCTCAAGGCACTTGGAAGTTATTAAGGAGAGAATTGGTGTTCACCTCAAATATTCAAGGATAGTAGACCAAGCAATATGTTTCAAAAATGAGTTTCCTCCCTAAAAAGCCCAAAAAACCTTTCTCCATAAAAACCGAAACACATTTTTTGATGTCTTTCTTGGTACAAACTATGAAAATACATTGCTTGTAGATGACACACTTTACAAGAGTTTATTTAATCCTCCTTTTAATATCATTTTTCTTGAGATGTTTTACAGGTCCCTAATAGACAATGATTACTTGCTTGAAATTGTTTTTCCTTACTTAAAAGCCTCTCATTCCTCTAGAATGCAGGTCTGTAAATTTGTAGAATGTAATCCTCCTAGGAAGATTAAACACATTCTTCCTTCCGACCTTTAGTATGAGAAATTGGCCGAACTTTACTCTTCCAAATGTAATGATATTTTTTGTAACATGATGAAATCTAAACTTGCAAATAAAAAGAGGTGAAATATTTTATTTAGTTCTTTATCTATTATGTCCTATGGAATGTTGAAATGTTTTTGTTTGTTGTCTATTTGTTTGAATATTACTAAATGTAAATCAAGTATTGACAATTCATGTGTTATAAATTATGTGTATTTAGTTTCATGACAATAAGTTAAAGGACTTTTACATATATTGCCTGGTGGCCACCATGTTCGTGTTTGAATTGGCCTAGTGGCCACTAGGGTCTTGTTGAACAGGCCTAGTGATTGCCAGGGTTTTGTTGGAATTGGCTTGGTGGCTGCCATGGTCTTATTGAATAGGCTTGGTGGGTACCAAGTTCTTGTTGGAACTAGCCTAATGTTGGCTAAGGTTTTATTCGAATTAGCCTGATGGGTGCAAGGGTCTTGTTGAATAGGCTTGGTGGTCACTAAGGTCTTGTTGGAATTGGCTTGGAGGCCATTAGGGCCTTGTTGCTTGTGTTTATTTCTAGCTTTCTATCGTTGTGTTTTTTTATATGCTATAATGTCACCTAGTGTCTACATGCGATGTTTTCTTGAAATAAAATTTTTAATTCGGGGTAGGTCAACGTGTTGTTTAACACGACAAAAATATTTTTGATTACACATTATTATTTGATACTCAGTTGGATTTTGAAGGTGTGCATAGCTCCTTAATATTTTGTATTGTGTGTGTTTAGGTTTTTTTTATAGTTCAAAATTCGTTCGCATCAAGCCTAAGTGAACGAATGTACATATTTGCATTCATGTCTATGCTTGGGACTTTCATGGCCCAAAAAATTATTAATTTTAAACATCAATGGTGTACTCTACTATTTCCCTCAATTTGCTATTTTGCAAGGGAATGCTTGAATGTTTGGAAGAAATATTAACAAAAGCAAAGTCGAAGTGAGAGCTAAAGTGAAACATTTTCTTGTTCACGCATTTGAAATGTTTTACATCACAATTTGGTCTTGTATGAAATTAAAGGATGTGCTTGAGGTTCTTCCAATGCTCATTCCAAATATGTTCGTGAATCAATTTGTTTTTATTTGGGGATGTGAACAGTGTTCGAAAACTTTTGGTCAAATTTTTCCTAGGTCTTATTATTATTTGAAGGATTTGAAGCATGTGTACTATGGTTGTCGTGGGTTACTTTATGGGAAGGAAAATCAAACATTGTTGATTGATGATGAACCTAATAAAACATTTCAAAATTTGAAGTGGAGTGGTCTTTTTTTAGAGTCCTTCAAGGGGGAACTGTTATCAAATAATAAGGTGTAATTGTTGAACTTGGTATCTCATTTGTGGCCAACCTTAATTAAATTGCCTTCAACCAACACAATTCGAGATCATTATGATGTTTTGGTCAAGTATTTTAAACTTCGTTTAAGTTTTTCTTTGCAAAATTATTCTTGGTTCATACATATATGAATTATGAAAATGGTGATCATGTCAATGCCCAACCTTCTTTGGGTATGCATTCTAAATCATTTCATCTATTTTCATTTTTTAACCTTTCAAGTCATTTCTTGTCTTATGTGTTGAAAAAATGATTATATGTTTTCTTTTGTTGACATTAAGTTTTGTTTGTAGTTGGTTGTGTTTGTTGTTCATAGACTACATGATGACATTTGTAGCTTTAGAAGGGAGAAACCAATGTTTGCCATTAGGATTGTTATTTCAAAATAATGAGAATATAATTGCATATTTGACCATGAACCATCACAAAAGTTTGAAAATGAGAAGGAATTGATCTTATTATTAAGATTTGCATTGTTTTAGGGTTACTTAAAGTAGTCTTTCATTTATGATAAGATTATGGTTGGCAATTAGGTTCAATTTGTATGTCACAAATATGTTTTATTTATTTCATTAATATGTCCATTTGAATTTCTTATTTTTTCAATTTCGTTTTCAGTAAGAGTTATTAACAAGCTGGGCACTAGCTTGGCTCAAACTTCAAATTGTATTTTAAACTTTTAATAAACTCTATTGATTTGTGTTAATTTTATTATGTTAATCATTCCATTTAATTTTTTATTGTGGTAAAAAATTTGGTGGCCACAAGGTGTAATTTGATGATGGATGTAAAGATGCATTTTGCTACTTGTTTTAAATTTTTTGCCATGGTTAACATTTGGTGGCCACAAAATGTAATTTGGATGTTCGACTTAGATGTTTTTTGTTGTTTTCCTGAAATCTTTTGTTGCGATGAACAACCTTGTGGCCATGAGGTCATATTTGTAATTGAAAGTCTCATTGTTTGCATGGTGTAAATCATGTGTTGCTATTTTTGGACTTTTGTAAAGTCCAAAATTAATTAAATATGTGTTCTAAATTTCAACAATTCAAAATTAAACATTTTTTTATTATATTTTTATCTTGAAGTCTTAAACATTTCAAAACCAAACATTGTAAAAAAAATTAAAATTAAAAAAAATTGCAAAATTTACGATTTCCCAACAAAAATGACAAAATCAAAATAGAAGGCCAAAAATTAAATTAAATTAAACCAATGTCATCAACAAGGCATCACAAACACATTGGCACTACCAATAGATAAGATGATGTACATCTTCCTATTGTGTCCACACTCTAAACACCAAAAAATATGTTCCAATCCAAATAATCTAAACATTTACACCAAAGAAACCCATTCTAATAAGATAAAACTTCCAAAAGTTGGGTCCAATGTGATAGTCCTTATCCCTAGGGGGGTAGGGCCCAACAAATTTCACTTGTCAAATATTGATTATAAGCAAAGCTCAAATCAAGTAAGTATCTCTAAGCTAATGCACAATTGCTAAAAACTTAAATCAAAGCTCAAATTAAGAATATATCTTTGAACTAACAAAGCGCTAAATCTCAAATATGTATTTTTAAACTAATGAAATGCTAGAGTTAAAATCAAATGTGCATCTCTAAACTAATAAAATGCCAAAGCTCAAATATGTATATTTGAATTAATGATGTGCCAAAGCTAAAATCAAGCTAAAATCCACTCTACATCTGAAACCAAAAGCAATTATGTAGAAATTGCAAACATTATCAACAAAGTTCAAAACACCTTGTCCATTGCATCTACTACCACATTATAATCATCTGCAAATCAACTATATAGTCAATTCTTATTAGACAATTCTCCAAATGATGAAAGACATGCCCAATCAACATATTAACATTGAGAAGCTTGAGTAGTTTTCAGACATGGATAGCTTCGAATTGTTGCTTGTGTTTAGGAAGCTCAAGTACATCTGACAAATCAACCTAGCAAATCTCATCGCATTCAACTACTTTCCATGTATGTGTAGATGGAACAATGTTGACAATCCCTTGAACAAATCCTTTTGAACAACAACATTGACAACAAAAGTTGTTGGATGAACACCATCATGAACACCATGACCAATAACTTTCCCATGGACACAATTAGTAACAACAATGGTCTCATTAACAAGCACAACTAAATTACCAAAATTCCCATCAATTCAATCAATACGAACTTCTTACACAAAACACAAGAAATTGGAAAGCCACCAAAAAAACCTAATTAAAGAAAGAACAATCACCATTAATAGCAATTTTTGCATGAACAACAACAATGCATCAATAGTAGCAATCAATTTTTCTTCATCATCTTCAATATAAACATCTTCATCTTCAATATGAACATCCTACTGAAAAAAAAACCCATTAGCATTAGCAACAAGGGAAAAAACATAAACATAAGCAAAAGTCAAGAAACAACAAATAAACTTACTTTCATCTTGTCAAATGCATCTTGTTCTTCATTAAAAGCTTCATCATACTAAAGAACATGACCACCTATCAATTCACTATTGATAATACATTGTCGAACTTTATTTCTCAAATGTTTATCATTTTGATTGTACATGCAAACATAGCGTAAGAAAACAAAAAAATGGAAATAGTAGCACCTTGGAATGAAATTACAAGACAAAAAAAGTAGAAGCTAAAAACAAAAGAAAGAAAGAAATAAAATAAAAGTGGAAAACTAACTTCCTATAGGAAGTAGGATCTTGATGAGCAATAATTTTCACATTGTACTCTTGTGAAACAAGAGCTTTTTCCATCCACATAATCTCAACCCCTTTGCTAGTTGTAGTGGATTTTTTTCCCTTCAAGGTAGGAAAATTAAAAGTAAAATTATCAATAATCAATTAGAATTGATAGTACACTAGACATTATTATTTCTCTTCCATTTAGCATGGCCAACCAAAAAGGCAACAAACTAGACGTTGTCATTTTTCTTCCATCTAGCTTTAGCATCTAGGAACAATAAATGAAGACTTAACTTATCACCAAAGTTAAATTGTAGGACATTGGTTGGCTAGTTCCTTTAAAGTTGAAATCACATCATCAACTGGGCAATTGAGAAAGGGTCTATGCTAATTAGTAAAACATATTGTAACATCTATCCACTATTTCTTAAAATCTTTGTGAAAAAAATTCAAAAGAAGCCTAGTAGAACCTACACAAAAAAAAACTCTTAAAAGTCCATTTCTTGAATTTAAAGCACACCCTAATGAAAAATTCCTCATGCAAAAACATCCAAACCCAAATTGAGTATGGTTGGAAATGTCAATTAACAAATTGGTTATGTCACATTTTCCATTCTTCCCAAATAGAGTAATGGTTATATTTCTTTATAGACTTCCCAAGGCTAACATCAAATGCATGCAACACAACTTCATCGTTCACTATCTTTCATCCAGTTATACTTTGGGTTTGTAAAAATGCTAAATGGAACTACTAAAGTTACACCGGTTTCAACAACACGTTGATTCTACCTTTGCCTAATCAGCCTACCAATACCTTTCATCAAGGATTGGATGTTAGACTTTACCAAAACATGAATTTAGAAAACAACCTAATTATAACAATGTACAACAACAAAAAAAAAAATGATAAATTTTTTTAATAGTATTACTTGGTTGGAGGATATAAGGTACCATTTTTTTTGCAACTTGAAAAATAAAGAAAGATGACATGTCAATGAATCCCTTGACAGTGATTTTTCAGAATTAAAAAAAAAAATGTGAGTTTTGAAAAAAAAAGAAGAGGAATATTTGACCCCAAAAAAAGAATTTTTATTTTATTTTCGCAAAATAGTGAAATTCCCCACCAGAAAAAAACATTATTTTGAGAGACTTCAATCTCCCAAAATGTTTCACATCTCAAATCTTAAAGCCTAAAAAATGTTCCCCATCTCACTTGAGAATCTTAGGCTGAAAAACAAATAATTTAATAATGTTGGGATTGAACAAAGTTTTGACCTTAAGGTCGCTTTGTAAATTGCAATTGGACTTTGATTCTTAGATTTGAACCAGAATTGTTTTGGAATTTGGTAATGCTCACCAAAGCCAAACAAATACATATGGAAAGGGTTTTCTTTTCCAACGCAGAACATAATATGTTACATAAAGGGTAAATACTTTATGGTATTTCTCCTTATTATCCAGGATATTGTGAAGAGTAATTGCCAAGGGGTGCAAGGATAGTGTTGAACAACTCGTGATCTGTCCATGTTTGATTATCACTTTGTCCTTGTACAAAATGAGAGGACAGGTCATGTGCCGTATGTATTTTGTTAAACAAGAGGACGGGTTGTGTGCCATATGTATTTTGTTAGGTGGGAGCACTATTCACAACTTTATGCAAAGCTTACTTTTTCCTTTTGAGATTTAGGGGCATTTGCTCTAGAACTGGCCAAGTGGGTGAAACCCAATGTTGGTTTGGTATTGTGTTTTGGAAATACCAAAAGGTTCTTAGTGTTGAAAGAAATTCACTTTGATTTCAAGGATGGTTTCTAAATATTACAATCAAATAAATGCGGTGTCAATCAGTGATTTTTTTTTCAGGCAATTTGTACCATCATCTTGCTCCGGGTGGGATTGTCAAGGTGTTTCTTTCAATAAGAGATTTGGTTTTGGATTTCTACTTTTATGTTTGAGTTGTGAATGTTTTTGGTTGTAGAGTAACTTGTGAAGTCCTTTAAAAACATCTTGAAATATTTTCCTGGTATTTGACTTTGAATGTCATGACTACAAAATTATGGGGTTCTTTTTACCTTCAAAACCTCAACAAGTTCCTTGTCTAATTGCACCCGAAATTATAATACCCAAAAAATCAAGATGTCTGTCCCTCAAATAAATTGCAAAATGGGTTCAATAATATCAAGAAAATCAAGATAACTCCTTACTCAAATAAAGTGCAAAACTGGGTTCATTAACACACAGTGATTGGTGCCTTTTAAGTTGAGCAATAAGCTTGGCCCAGGCTTGAACCTCACAAAGACCAAGGCAAATTACAAGCGTTGGGTGGTTACAACATTACAAGTTGTTATTCACAACTAATGGTCAAGATCTAAGTTCCTTTTCAACTTTACTTATGGTTGCCATACTTTTTTGTTGTTGTTGTTAGTACTAAAAATTCAATTCAATGACAACTTTTGTTCATTTGACAACAGTTTTGTCTAATGGTCAAATTGGCACAACCAAACATAGCCACAATTCATGATACCCCCAAGTGATGTAAACTTTGTGGATCATGTTGTCCAGTTCCAATTGTCGTCCAGTTTGCAATCCAATTCCCAGTGAACTTGACCATATTTTGCTAAATCTATCACTTCAACCACATATGTATCCAATGTGGACGTTGGATATACATGAATTAGATTCTGGTAGTAGTTACTGAAGTAATCCCTCACTTATGTTCTTTGTCATATTTGAACCTTGCTCCTTCTACTCAAAGGATTGAGTACCATATCAGTGCATCAGATGTCCATTGAAGAGCATTCAAATTTACTTAAAAATCTCATTATAAAACCAGGTATAACCAAAATGATTTGAGGGAAACTTTTGCAATTGAGCACCTTGTCCTATAACACTAGTATTGAGCATGGCACTGCATTGAACTCATTGCACTTGTTGAATGCCTGCACAAAAGGACCTATGCTGGCCAATAATTCATCAACAACTTGACATCTAAAATCCAACTCTTCATCCCCTTTCAAACACCTTCCCCCTCATTGAATTTTACATAATTCAAGAATCTTCAACATCATCAAATGAACCTTATATGCACTTGTGACAATTTCATTTGCATTTGCAAAAGAAGCTCAAGCAGTTGAAATGCCACCATTCCTTTCACATGCATTCTGTATGCGTAGTTTCCCTGGTAAATTGTGATAGTCACAAGATCATCAACATCACCTTTTGGTTGCATTTCAATAGCTGGATGACCAGAATAGAAAAATGTGCTTACAGGGTTCATAGAGGCAGCTAAAGAGCAGTGTTCTTCATAGAGAAGGACCATAGGCATACTTTGACATATATGTGGATCAACAACACCACCTATAACAACACCAGAAGTAAAAGAGAAACAGCAATACTGATAGAGGGGCCAACTCACTGGGCAGAGGAAGTTGGCAATCTGAACTTTCTCACCTTCATTGCAAAGAGCTGCTACTTTGTCAGAGTCCAACCCTATCACACTAACCATAGCACTTGGAGCTGCATCTGCTGCTGCCTGCACAACTGCACAACAATTGTTGACACACCCCCTAAAACTTGTTCCAGGTTCCACTCACAAGGTTGGAAGTGCCTCAGAGGTTTTGGAGAGAATGAAGAGCTTTTATCTGAAACATGAATTGATGTCCTTTACTGTTGGGATTGAGACTAAATTGTTAGACCTGTTCTGATAAGAATGAATCAATTTGCACAGGAAGTGATGATGCACATTCTACAAAATCAGGGTCCTTCTCCATCTTGAAACAGTCCTCCTGTGGTGACATTTCCAACATAAAACTATCAAACTGCAATCCTTTCAAGAATGTGGTCATTTAAGCCTCATTCTACTCAGTACAAAATGAGCAAGAATGGCTTCCCGAATGTGTGTGTTCAAACCTGCATGGCTTCACCCCTGATGTTCACTAGCTTTAGCCCATCCTCAAAACTGCAAATTGTGAACAATCTATTTCCTCCATTGCAAAGTCAAATGAAATCTACACAAGAAGAAAATAGACTGGCTGGCAAGAAACAACATATGCAGACAGTCACAAGAGGTAGAAGAGGAGAAGTAAGAATTGGAGAAGTAAGAATTGCAAAGAACAGTGGACTGTGTTGTATTTCCATAGACTGGTTTAAATACAAATATGTGGATCCATCAGAAACCCAAAAATGGTCACCTAAACTTAGGATGTAACTCAGTGGTGACAGTTGATTCCCTGATTTGCAGTAGATATTGAATCTGTAACTCTAAGTTACTTGTATCTCTACAATTCTTTCTGCAGTCAGCTAATTATCAGAAACCTTCTAAAGAGCTTCTAGAAATTTCTAGAATGATTTGGTACCATCTGATCTCTAACACAAATTGCATCACACTATACATCTTAGCAAACAGGACTCTTGCTTCTACTCTCTGTACATATGCAGTTACTTGCAAAAGAGATATACAGGAAACAGTCCCATAAAATGGAAACAGTTTTGCCTCCTCTGTTGGCCACAGAGAACTACTGTGTGCCTTCCATTAGTGCACCAAGATTCCTTACAAGCCAAACTGGATACATCTATATCTATGAGATTGCAGAGAAATCCTGACAGCAACCATTTCAAGGTAACACAACAAAGAGTGCAGTTGTAACCTTATGAGAGTTGCTCACAAAGTGTCAGATCATCATTTTCATCATGAATAACAGTGACAAGCTGCCATGACTACCTGAGCTGATTTCATCAGCACCCGACAGTGGGTGTAGAGAAGTATATAATAATCTGCCCCATATCTGGAGAACCCAAAACTGGTTACATTCAAGTCAAATACAAACTGCCAAGTTCAAACGTTCTAGGCAATACTATCACTGATAGATCAACGAAGAATGGATGGGAGCATGCACCTGAATGCACCAGCAAAAGCCAAAGCAGTATACTCCCCAAGGCTCAGGCCACAGGTGACATCCACAGAGTCAATAATGTCTTGACCCTTCTCTTGCACCCTAAGCACCTAGACAACTGCCAGGCTTCCAACATAGATTGCTGGCTGTATGCATGCCAAGAACATATCAGAAAAAAGTGAATGAAAATAATCAATTCTGACAAGAAAAACCAGTGGAAAATGAGTTTGTTAGCTTGATTCTGTCTCTCTTCCATCACAGCAAGATTATAGAACAACCAGAAGGTGGCAGCAATGTTGTCCACCAACTCCATCTCTTCTATTCCTTCAATACTATTATTTAATACGTGCTGGAGATGCCAGTACCTGGCTTATAACTGTGGAGTCAAGCTTTTCTTTCGGTCCATTGATGCATATATCCAACAAATCGTACCTGTGAAACTAGAACAAAAATGCTTCAGAACATTCCCCCTTCTGTACATCATGGTTTGGAGAAAAAAATAGGAGAACAAACCTTTGAGCTTCTATGAATGAAGTTAGCATCTATTGTTGTTTGTTGTTTCCTAGAAGGATGGACACAAGCCTGGTTCAGCAAACAAGTCTGATGCAGCACACAAAGTCCTCAAAGTCTCACCCTAGAATCTCATTAGTTTTGGCAAAGAGAGCAGCTGCAGCAGGTACTGTGTGAACATCCTTCCCATACCAACAGCTTGTGCACCCTGCCAGCAGCAGCGACACAATCTTAGCACCATTGTTAGCAATTGCACATAGAACGATGCAAACAAACGTTTTTGTTTGTCGCTGTGGTTTGTTTTACCTGGCCTGGAAAAAGGAATGCAGTTGAGGGTTTGTAGTTGGAGAACTGTGAGTCGCTGCTTGTTGTTGCCGTCTCCTCCGTGGACGTCCTCAGGCTGCTCATGCACAACAACAACGTTCACCCCCGCCTGCTCCGCTGCTGCCGCGGCACCAGCTCACGACGCCAACACATCCCGCTCGCAATTGTTGCTCCATTCGCAAACTTCTTGGAATGTGAGAATGCGGACAGTCATAGTGGTGACAACGAAGGGTAGGAGCGCGACGCCAGTGCCGCTTCTTGCGTGGTCGTTAGCCACCCCAGAGTGGTGGCAACAGCTACCATTGTCGCCACGATCTTCTCTTTTTCCTCTCACCCTTTCCTGAGCCTAGTCGTCTTCTTCCTGGGCTTCTTCTCCTCCTTGAAAGCTAAACCCTAAACCTTAAACCCTCCTCCTACTCCTCCTTGTGCACGTGTTCGTTCTTGTCCGTAACGGAATATGACGCATGCAGAATCTTCATCTTCTTCGGATTTCAACTCCTCCCCCCTCCTCCCTGCAGTGCTCCTGTTCATGTTGTTCGTCACGGCCAACATGCATGCGCAAGACTTTTTTTTCTTGGATTCTCCTCCTCCTCCTCCTCCTTACTGTGCTCTTCTTACTACCTCTCTGCAAATATGACACATGCAGAGTGCGTTTCCCACCTTACTCAGGTGCATGTTTTCTTTACCAAGAACCTTTTTGAGTGGAAAGTTTTCACCAGGGAAGCGCACGCCCGCCATTAATTTTCTCGATGTTTGTTGTCCATGTTACATAAGCTTACAACAATGTCCTCCTCGTCACATTGACATGATTTGTGTTGCATTTTTGTCACTACTATTGCAAGGATTGACATCATGGATTCACTTATGTTGCATTCCTTATCTCTACTACTCCCTGGGCACTCACTGATGATCACAGTAGCCGCGACAATGCGACATTTGACTGGCGGGATTATCAAATGAGAACTAAGCAGGCCGCCTATCATGGGCAACACACATTCCTCAATTCTGATGTTCGTTGAGGAATCTCCAGGACTTGGGCTAGCTGCAGCATGCACTTATTCCTGTGGTGATGCCAAACTGATGATGATGGTAAATCTTGCAGTTATGGCGATGGCGAGAAGGATCCCAAGAGGGCTCTAGAGTCCACAAACATACGTAGGGTTGGTTCTTTGTACATTTTACATCTGTGCTGCAGACTTGAGAAATTGGAACTCGCAGGAGAGATGGGAACTTTTTTCAATGAACTAATCATTAAATGTTAAATGTGTATTAGGGTTTTGTGATTTTTGTGAGTTTTTGAAAATTTCAAAGGACCCATGACAATTAATAATAAAAATAGGGTTAAGCAGTAAGTATTTTATCATGTAGATATGTCATAATATTTTTAATTAATTAATTAATTAGATAAGTTAAATAAAGAAATAATTATTAAGCTGTAAATTGCATGATAATAAATAATAAGTAATATGTATGTGAGTTAAATAGTAGATATTTTATCATGTTGATATGTGATAATAATTTTTATTAATTATTTAATTAATTAGGGAAGCTTTGTAATTAATTTACTAAATAAGTAGGATAGATAGTAAATAGTAATTAACAAGTAGGTCATATGTCATATGTATGTGGGTTAAGTAATGAATATTTTACCAGGTTGACATATGTGATATTTTTTGAATTAATTATTATATTAGAAAAAATATATAAGCAAAATTGTATAATATATTTTCTTAAATGAAATAGATGTTTAAGATTTGAAAAAACATAATTTTTTTTTTACATAATTTTTTTTATCATATTGTAAAGTAAAACTTAAGATATTATATGTGTAAAGATAATAAAATTTATAGTTCCATAAAATCAATTATCTATATGGCGTTAATTGGCGTTTTAAAATTGAAATTGATTATCTAAATTAAATTTTTACATCATAAATAATATATTTGATAAAGAGTTTTATTATATTTTATTTATAATCCGTTTATAAATATTATATGTGAATAAACTATTTATCACACATTTTAATTAAATACTATTGGCAAGATATGATATATCAAAAGAAAAATTGTATAATATAATTTTTAGAATCAAATGAAGGTTTAGGATATGAAATTTATTTATGTATTTATTATTATATTATCTATTTATAAATCATATGATTGAATTTATTTTTTCCACATAATGGTCATTGAAATTACATTGAATAACGAAATATACAAATAGTTTTCTTTCCAAATCAATTTATATTTTTAAGAGGAAAAAAATATGTTTGTGTACATTATTCAAAAACTTTAAATTTAAACTTTAATTTTGTCAATTTGGACAAAATCATAATAAAATATCAAAATTCAAAAATGATGTTTTGTGTAATGTTTTAAATGAAGTAGGTTAAATGAAATGCACATTCCTTCTTTGCCAAAATAAGCAAGGTGATTTGGTGGTAAAGAAGTTGATCTCTATTTTTCAAGTTCAAGAAACAATTCCCACAAATGATATGGGTTGTAATCAACATTAAAATGTCAATCAAATATTCTTTACTTACCTAACCAACATAGGTTAAGTGCCTACTAAATGACCTTACACAATAGGTGACCTACTTATCAACCTAAACTAGGTTTTAAAATTTAACCTATGTAATGACATGTGTCAACATGGTACAAGTTGAATTAAATTAAATTATATATATAATATTTTATTATTTGTATAATAAATATTTTTAAAAATATAAATAATGTGATTACAATGTTTTTCAATTGTAAAATTACTCACAAAATGACAATGTCACGTAAACTGGTTTGGATGAATGAAAAGTTCATGTAAATTGCATCTTTATGTGACTACCATTGCAACTTGGTGCCATGTATCGTCTTTTGCGACTAGAATTTTATATCACTTGTTCAAGGCAACTAATGATGTAACAAGTTGCATGTGATAATTACAACTCAAAATGAGTTGTATATCTGTAAATTCCTTATAATGTTTAACAATGGGGTTAATTGTGTTGTTGATTGAATTCATCCATAAAATGTGGGAAGCACTTTTGACAAACATGCCATTTTCCATTCTCGAAATTAATAATATGAACAAGAATTATTTTAATAATTTATTGGTAGTAATTATTTTATATAATTAAAAATTTACATGCAACTTGATTACAAAAGGGCCTAATCTAGGTTTTTGGGTTAAACCACAAAATACCATATTATTTTTAGTGTTTCTATTCACCAAGAATATGATAACAACACATGGATATAAAAAATTTGAATGTCAAAGGACACATTGGAATTTTTTATAAAATACTTTAAACAAGGGATGGAATTGTTCATTAGGGGTTCAAAACATGTCAAAATCATTAGGTGAACATTAAATTGCTTAATTAATTTGCATTGGATGTCACAATTATGACCAAATTGTTTTTGCACTTCTATAACACTAAAAAACAAATCGTTCCATATGTGATTCCCAATGCATATCTTAAGATAGGTAGGCAAAAGATGGCTACCAACACAATTGCATCAAACACAAATCATAACACAATTTTTCACAATTTCACATTGAGTTTTGTTGTTTGATCAAATTGTTTGAACTTTATGGATAACAACAAAATGAAGAGGGTATGAAAAATAGGATGGACTAGGTACCACTTTGAGGAAAACTTTATTATTCGACATGATTTCACAATTAAAACCTTTCATTGCAAAGAAAAACACATGACATTACCCTTTAACATTTTTGGTAAAAAACAAAATCGTATGGATGTTGCAAACTATTATAGTGTTGATTATATAACATTACAATGACATCAAATAGTGTGGACTGGTTTTTATGTCCATAGAAAGAAAAGAACTTTGGACCAAGCTTTCTGTGAGGACCCAATTATCAATTTATATAAATGTAAAAATAATTGATCAAAATACTCAAAACAATTGGACCTAAATATTTTCAAATTATTATACATATATCAATAATCTTATGTGTAGGATGAGGCCAGATTCACAAATAACCCTTGAAAAGTCAAGTCTTTTTGTTAGTTTTACAAGGGTTCATTCTACTTGGCAATAAATGGAACGAATATAAATTATGAAAAGATTAAATTTCAACAATATTCTTTTTATCAATTGAAAGTAACCTAGGAAGTTCAAATGTTTTAAAAGTGGGTTGGACCCATTAGTCCAATAGTCACAAAAAATAATTTACTTCATCTTTGAGTGGTGTGAAGCCAAAGGCACCCCCCTTAGCCTGCACTTTGCTTGTTTATTGATTATTTGAAAAAATCTTGGATTTTTTTTTTGAAAAAAAATCAAATATCTTGTAAATTTTTATTATATCATTATGTTAAGGCTTGTGTTGAAAATTCGTCAAAAATACATCATTTTCAAATCCTTTCAAGAAGTAATGTTTTTTAAAATTTAAAGACATTCATTATAACTATTTTCCAAATGTTTTTGAGAATTTTTTATTGATTAAATTGAATCAAAATTTCAAACTTGTGTACCAAGATAACATTAATGAAAATAACATTGTATAAAAATGGTTCCATTTGCAATTCTTTGTTTAAAATGTTAATGCACAAATTTAAACAATGATTGCAACTATTTTTGGTACATGTATGTTAGCATGACTCCACCTGATAACCAAATTTCACATGTAAATTGATTTCAATGACATTGGTCCCAATATCTATGCAATATGTGAGAAAAATAGAAATATTTTAATTTACTAATTAATCCTAAATGACTCAAGTAACTTTTGAAAGCTTTTTTAACAGCATATTTGGTTAGGTTGAGGATTTTTTTTAATTACTAACTTATGAATTAGATAAGTAAATCAATCATGGGGGGACATAAGAGTATTATTTTGATACTCTTTATTATTTTATTTTAGTAATTGATCAAGAAGAAAGAACAAATGACAACCCCCTTCTTTCTGAAGGTTTGAAAAATGCAATGAAAAAAATACAACCATTTTTTCCAAACTCCTCAAGTAGGTGCACTGGCCAGGATCTTCAGCATTAATTAGCAGTAAATGGCGACTGTCCTGGTGGACAATTAGATGTTTTTTGGAATCATGCCCAGTTCTGGCGACCTACAATAACACACTGTCTAAATCTAGCGGCTTCTAGCTTTTCTTTTCCTCAAGATATCGCCATTTTTTCCCAAAAAAATAAAAATTCCCTTTGTTAGATTCGTCAGCCCTTTTCTTTTTGTCGCCAAGCGGCGAAAATTAGTCGAAAAAAAAACGCTGGTGATATCCACAAAGTAAAGACATTTTATTAAATCTTAGTATGCAATGCTGCAACTCAGAATTTAATGCACAAGGTTCGAGCCTAATTATAGCAGTTGTTTAGTTAGGAGCAGTGAAAATATATGTAGCAGCAGAGGAGGCGCTAAGGCGAAAGGAAAGACAGGATGAAACTTAGTTTACCACCAAAATTGATGGTTTTCTGAGTTTCATCCCCCTCTTGAATGCTAATGTATTTTTTTCCAGCTTCTTTTTAATCTCACCCTGTGTAAGACCAAACTCAGGGTTCTGGTGCTGTGTTTTTCTTACTATACGAATAACTCTATTATTCTCAAAAAGTCAGAGAACCAGTTTTGATAAATAATTAAACAAAACAAACAAAACAAAAAACATTGAAAGAACTGCACAGAAAACTGTGGTTCTTTCCCAGTCCTTTCACCAAAACCATTGGTTCATTGAGTTCTTTTATTCTGGTTTTCTTTTTAACAAACCAGCATTGATGGTTTTTTTATTTTTGAATTTCAGAAACAGATTTTTTGACAAATGACAAAGGGCATCAAGGATTAGTAAACTATCAGCTTCAAATGGTGGGTGTAGATAAGTATATAATAATTATAGCAAGGAATTACAACTTAGATCTTCATTCTTAGTGTTTGTCACATTTCTTGAAGGGATAGGCTGAATAGTTAGTAACGATCATGATGTTTGATAATATTTTGAACAGGGCTAAATTCAGATTTGCTCAAATGAACAAAAGTAAGAATGACATGTCCAATGACCATATATGTAGAACATGTATGATAATGCCCATTACCATCTGTGTTGGGTCACTGATTTCCAATTGTCCGGGTCACAGAAAATTGCAAACAATAGATGGCTGAATATTTATTTGCCTTTTCAATCATTGTGTTTGCATCACAACTACTGTATGTAAGTGGTAACAATGAAAAAGAAATTTTGCTTTCCAACTTGTAAGTAAATGGTTGCATGGTTTGTGTATAGGTGTCCAATCTTTTACCACGTCATTTCAGCAATTGCAAGTGCATTGCAACTTTTAAAAACACTTTGGGCATCTGAACTACATATTAATAATAGTCACAAAGGGAGGGGGAAGATGAAGGTTTCCAGTTGGGACTATTTCATTGTGACAACCACAAGCAAAAGAAGTAACCTTTTTTTTTTTAGGATCACTGAACTAAATTACATGATTGTTGTTGCAATTGCAACAAGTTTATTAGCAATTACTATGAATGGTGATGTTCTTGCTCTTGCTCCATTCACTTTTATAAAGCCCTTCTAAGCTACCAAACTACTCATGGGGTATGCATGAAGATATGAATTTGAACTTGACATTATCAAATTTGGCCATTGTAATGTCATTTTGTGTAACCTTATTTTCCTTTATGGAAGGAAACATGTTGAGTTATCAATGACATCATGGATTGGTAAACTTGATACCAAAGGTGTATGATTTGTTTTAATGAATTGACATGAGTGCTACCCAAGTTGATGGTTGCTAACGTTTCTAATGATAATGAATAGTCTTCTAGTTTTATAATAATTGAACGGTGGGAACTAAACAAATAGTAGGAAGGTTGAATTTTGACATATCAATATGTAGTTGATAAATAAATGATTGATAGATTGTTGGATTGTAATTAAATTGTTAAAAATAATAAGCCATATAATGGCTACTAGTTTGCCAAATGCTATAAATAACTAATGTTAGAACATAATTAATGTTACAGTGGTCATATTTTAAAGATGGATAAATGGGACATCATCACAAAAAACCCCACAAGGTGACCCCTAATTGAAACGTAATGATTTCTCTCCAAGATATAGAAGTTATAATGTTCAAAATTATTCTCATAAACCCATATGTTAGAGGTATATATACATTTTGATGTTAGTCATGGCTACACTATTAGCCATGTGCATGAATCAAGATGTAATTTTAGAAGTGCAAGGTGAGACATTCTAATTGTTTTTTCATCATCACTAATTTGTTACATTGATCATGAAATGCATGATTTTACATATTAAAATTGCATGCAAATGAATGAGGTATCAATGTAATTTTCAACACCTCCCCTTAATCTTAACACAAGTATGTAAGAAAAGCAATAAGGTGTAACAATAAGAGCTACAACATCAAGGAAGGTGAAAAATCTTTGAACATAGACTCCTTTGGGAATGTCATTAAACAATTTGGGAAAACAAAATGTCATTGGTATTAAAGTTCAAATCACCAATGTCTCATGACATTGGCTTGTAAATTTCAAATGTTACTTTTTCTTTGTTGTTGAACTTGTTTGAGCACACAAATCCAAGCACACTTTGAAGATTTTGAAGATCAGTGTATGACCAAGTGACCTTGTGAAAATGTAAATAATTTGATCTTGTGATAATAGGTGTGTAACTTGCAAAACACCATTTTGAAAAAAAATTCAAATATTGTGATGATTCTAACAATTGGAACATTAAATTATTAAATAGATTGATAGCATTTTTATTGTCACAAGAAATGATAATCATCTCAATGTTTTTTTAAATATTTAGTTCCATCAATAATCTCCATACACAAACACTTATTCTCACACAACTTGGTAGTTCTAGGTATATTCATTTTCATTTAATGAGGTGGGCATAAATCATATGTGGAAATACAAAGTTTGTCATTGGTTTCTATCGCTCACTTAATCTACATGTAAAAACTTAGACAACATGCATTATTCCCCTTAATGGTAGAAAAAGGCCCATGTCAATATTACCTAAATCACATATTTATAGCCATTAATATAATAACATTAATAACCACCAAATTTCCACCAATAAAATATCCATCAATATCCATCAATAAAATAACCAACAATAACCATTAATAAAATAATCATCAATAGCCATTAATAGAATAATCACTAATAACCATTAATAGAATAATCATCAATAACCATTAATAGAATAATCACCAATAGACATTAATAAAATAGCCACCAATACTCATTAATAGAATAATCATCAATAACCATTAATAAAATAGTCACCAATAAACATTAATAAAATAGCCACCAATACTCTTTAATAGAATAATCACCAATAAACATTAATAAAATAATCACCAATAGACATTAATAGAATAACCACCAATAGAATAGTCACCAATAGTCATTAATAGAATAACCATTAATAACCACCAATAAAATAACTACGAATGGCCATTAATATAATACCCAACAATAACCACTAATAGAATAACCACTAATAACCACTAATAACCACCAATAAAATAACCATTAATAGTCGCCAATACAATAGGTCTAATAGCCATTAATAACCACCAATAACCCCAATAAAAAAAACTAATAACCATATATTATAATTGCTTAAAATTGCAAAAAATAATTTAAGGTGAAATAATTTATAATAGCAAAAAATAACGTAAGGTGAAATAAATTAAAATAGCCAAAAGTAATTGAGAATAACCATAAATAATGTAAGGTGAAATAATTTAAATTAATGAAAAATAACCATATAATAATTGAAAGTATATTAGAATAGATAGTATTATTATATTTGCAAAAATATTATCCATTTATTTTTTTAAAATTCAAAAAAATGGTTAGTGAAATGTTATTGAATAATGATATTCAATTTTTTTTGTTCAAATGATTTTACACTTTCAAAAGGAAATAAATGTAATTATGTACATTATTGATTTTTTTAAAAAAGTAAATTTTAATCATTTCATTTCAACAAAATCTCAATAAGATATGAATTTTCAAAGTTTATGTTTTTGTATTGTTTAAAATGAAGTATTTGATAAATAGAATGTAATGTAACATATTATCACAACAAGTGGGGTGGTTTGATGGTAGGGGTGTTTGTTTCCATTTTAAAGGTCAAGGGATCAAACCTCATAAATGGTGTTATGTGTAGTCAAAAATGTTATGTTGACCGAATATTCTCTTCTCTAATTCCTTATAATAAGTGCCTAAGTTAATTACATGGCCTACTTACATAGGCTAAATTTTAAACCTAGCCTAGGTAGTGACACGTGTCAATAAATCATAAGTTGAAAATCATGAAATTATCAATAATATTATATATTAAATAATTTAATTTTAATTGATTTTCATGTTGGCTAGTTAATTAAATAATAAATGAATGATTTGGTAAATTTGTATTTCACTTTAGAGTAATCTTGTTTCACAAGGTATTTGAAACAATTCATTGTCTGTAGCAACTGGTCCCTGTTCACTAGGGGGTTAACCAATTTCTTTAGGTAAAAATGTCCAAATTCACTCAAAATCTAGTGAAACCCAGAATAAATTAGAACGCATTTTAGTGTAGTGTTGGTTGTTTCAAGCTTGAGGAAGGAAAAAAATATATATTCTCAAGATTCAAAGACATTTATGACCTACAAATTCGTACAGAATAAACAATTTATGAAATCAAGTTGATTTGATTCCATTTATTATTTCTTCCCACTATTACAAAAATAGGTTTATTTGATCTGAGAATTTAATTAAAAAAAATCAATTTTGATAGTTGTCAAAAGGACCATCCTATGAATTTAAACAAGTTCATTTGGACCTATTTATTGTGATTAGGTGATATTTTTGACTAACAAAATCAAATATTATTTGATTAGTCATTTTGATTCACAAATAATGGACCATTTCATTAGTCGAATTTCTATTTGAATAATGTTTTGGGGGATTATTCTAAATATATATATTTTTGATAAGTAGGTAAGTAAGTGGGTAGGTCAATAGTAAACAAGTTTAGGTTGGTTGTAATTTTAGGGAGCTAGATAGGTAAGTAGCTTAATTTAACCTAACTTACCTAAACTAACCCACCCAAATACTTTAGTTTAGCCTACTTACCTTAGGCCTATGCATGCACATAGGTTACAATTATAAGGAATTGAACCTTTCACCTTCATAATGATAAACCAAGTTTTTGCCAATGGAACACACCATTAAATGTGACAATTTTTGTCAAAATTATTTCACATCACTACTTATGTAGGTAAATAAAAAAGTTTTAATAATTAGTAGGTAGGTAAAAGAGGTAGGAGGAAGGTAGTTAATTAGTTAGTAAGTAAGTGTAAAGTGGATAGGTAGCTAGTAAGTAATATATAGGAGGTAGGATTAAATTATGTAGGTAGGTAGGATGTAGGAAGTACTAAGTAAATTAAAGTTAAATTAAAGGTAAGTAGGTACAAAGTAGGTAGGTAGACCTAGCTTATTTACTTTGCAAGGTAGAAGGTATGTAGATTATAAAATGGTTGGTAAGTAAGTAGGTAGGTAAACCTAGGCTAAATATTGAGAACCATATGAAAATATACAAGGGGAAAAAAGAAAACCAAAAAGAAAGGGGTTATTATGCTTTAGTTTGAAAGCTTGCCCTTGCCATTATACTAATGTAATTCAATAAACTTAATTTCCGATTTTCTTTCAGCATTTCATTGTCATTAGTGTGGCCTCTGCCGTTGGCCCAAGTGTGAACTCAAAATAGGGAAACTCAACATGTGAACATTGTTTTTTGACTAATGTTATTCAAATGGGTACACGAAAATTAAATGAGATTCCTATTAAGGTCCTTAGGGGCGTCCCTATTTTTCTTTGTCGCCAAGTTACAAAAATTCGCCAAAAAATACCATATTTTAGTGAACTCAGGCCTTATGTTTGATGGTCGAGGGCGAATCCCATCCTCCTAAATTCAAAAGATTGAGCGTCCTTTAATAAAAGTAAGTAAATTATGACCAAGATTTGAACAAGGTGTCATTAGCTTAAGAATAATAATAATAAACACACACACAAATCTCATTTATGGCTGCCATTAACAGAGCCCAAATCTCAGATTTAGATGATATTATGATAACTCACTCATAGGTACAAGAGTCTGGAAGCAAGCCCCAATCACAGTGGGAATGCTTGGGTGGGTTTCATATTGGTGAATTGAATCCCCATCAAAAGCTCTGTGTGTGTCTGGAAGACATCCCCAAATGGCAGCTGAAAGCAAACATTTACATCTATCTATGAAGGAAGGTAGTTTGTTGGGCCCTGTCCCTGTGGGGCAGGAACTATTGCATTCGATCCAACTTCTGGAAGTTTTACCTTATTAGAACCGGTTTCACATTAGACGAATCGGTTTCTTTGGTGAAAGTGTTTAGACTGTTTAAATTGGAACAGATGTTTTTTTGGTGTTCAGAGTGTGGACACAGTAGGTAGATGTACAACAACATCTTATTTATTGGCAGGGCCAGCGTGTTTGTACTTATGAGATCCACCAAACAGGGATGCTACAGATCACATTCTTGGTCTCTTTGGAAAGCTCTTGACGAGGAGGGCTGCATCGTCTTAGTTTCATGGCCTTTGGACATGTGGTATAGAAGTTCTTGAATATTGAACGATTTCTTCACTAAAAATTAAAATAAATCATAGCTGAAATTTTTGGAGGAATTGGAATGTGCCTTTGGTATTGGTGGAAAGATCTTGATGAGCAGGATTTAATTGAATTTATTTGGTAAGATTTGGATTCAGAATGTGAGAGATATTGATTTAAAAAGTGATTTCTGCCGCTGAAAATTCAAATAAAATTCAAAAAATCAGGTTTTGGAAAGAAAAATCAATTGAAAACGTGGTACCACTTGGGCCAACGGCACAGGCCACACTAGTAAATGAAAGATCAAGCCACTCACTCATATTCCCCCCCACCTTTCACTCCCTTATGGCAAGTTCACAGTTCAAACCACCAAAAACAGTTAAAATAGCAAATGTGGAGGGCAAAGGGCTGTTTTGGGAATGCGGGTCCCTCATGAGGCAGGAGCCCAGAATGAGACCCGAATTCCCAGAACAGCCCCCTTGAAGTTCCTTACTGCCAATAAAGAACCTGTCAAAATTGCCTTTCAGAAACAGACTGTTGCCACAGGGTTATTTTTTCCCAATTTTGTGACGTAGCTGAAGTGGCGATGGTCCATAAGATTATTTAGCCAGATTTGGCCACATACGAGATATGAAAGTAGAAAAAAGCGAGAATCTTTCTATATTCTAGGCTACCTAGTGGAACTTATCATAAAATCTGACGATTTGGAATTTTTTTCTGTGAAATCTGGCGAATTAGGGCCATTTTTTCCATGAAAAATTCCTCTCTATCGGCCAAAATCATATATTTCAGGTCGAAATTTGGCGAAATTTCGCCAGAAACAAAAAAACACTGGCTCACCATTGTGATTCATTTGAGAGGAGACCATGACACCTTACCCATAAGGTTCTTGTGCAAGGGTGCCATTGTCAGCTGAAGCAGAGTATTTAATGAGGGTTAGGCACCCCACATACACCAGAAAAATTCTACCAGTTATTTAAGATTAGGATAGGAAACCTTCCTAGGCCCTTCTTAGGTTTGCAGGCCTCGCCGAGAGTGATCGTTGGTGAAAGTCTGGGAGCAAAAACCCGAAAAGAAGAGTTTAAAAAACAAATTCATTACCTCACCTAAAAAACTTACAAAAGTGCAAGGTCGTGAAATAATCAAATGTCAAATCTTGCAGCCAGGCATAAATGCAAGGCTTATGGCTCACTTTAGAGGGGGTCCAGGGTCCAAATTGGTATGAATGGAATTTGGACTCATTTGAAGCAAATTGAATCCTCGAGTTTTGCCGTAGCTTGCATCTTGGTTCTTCAAATCATGAGCTCTCCTTTTGAGCTTTATCTCTTTTTGGTATGAACCGATTTATTTTTCCTCCTTGGTTCTTCAAATCATGAGCGCTCCTTGTGAGCTTTATTTCTTTTTGGTCTGAACCGATTGATTTTTCCTCCAGAATGGTGCCACGTAGGTTTAGCCTCGATTTGCCACTTTTTGGTCTTGGATCCTCATGTAAAAGGCTGTGGGTCCAATTTATGGCTATCATCCAATTGGTTTGCTCTATTACATTGGGACCTTGGACCCTCATCTAAAGTGGCCCTCTGTAACGAATGGAAGAAACAGTGTTATTATTAATAGTTAGTTACTAGTTAGCAGCAAGTTTGGTGTAGTTACTACGTTCAGTGGTGATGGCGGCGGCGACTCCAGTTTATTTTTGAAAAACTTTGAAGGCCTGTCAACGACAACAAAGTACAAAATTACATTTGTAAGTACGTTCTCAGTCCTCCCCCTCCAAGTCTCTCTGTCCTTCCTCGTTTCATTTGTGCACAGAAATGAAATTGATTCGAAGCTTTGATCGTCTGTAAATTGTGTATAGAGTTCTATTGCATTCTGAGAATGGATCCAAGAGTTCATCAAATTCAATGAAGCATGGCTAGGAAGAATTAGTGGGAACGGTTGCTGATTCCATCGTTTTATCATTTCATCTCTGAGCTCCAAAGATTTCTGTTTCCTGAGCTTCAGATTTTGTTTTTCTCAGACCCGAAGAGTTTTATTGTTTGTGAGTGTCGGATTTGTTTCCTCAGAGTTGAAAGCTTCTTGGTTTGTGTGAGCTTCTAATTTAGTTTCTTAGAGCTGAAGAGTTCTTGGTTTTGTGAGCTTCAGGTTTATTTTCCCGGAGCTGGAGAGTTTTTGGTTTTGTGAAAAGCTGAAGGGTTCTCGGCTTTGTTGGCTTCAGATTTGCTCTTTAATTAACATCAGGATTAAAGGATCAAGGATTTGAGGGGAGCTGGAAGTGGGTTGGAGTTGAAGGCCGGCGATTGAGGATCTCAGAGCCTAGGACATGGACTCTGTGCTGCATACGAGTCGAGGAGGACTCGTCCTTCTTGTTGTTTGTGGGTGGATGTCACTTTTGTTTCTGGTATCTTTTTTGGGGAATGTGGGACCGGTGTCCTCAATAGGAGCTGATGTTGCTGCTGCTGCAGCTCCTTCTGCAATGACTCCGCCAACAGAGTGCTCGATGCCTAGTGATATGATGGTGTCTGGCAACAATTGCAGTTACTATGATGAGCAGAGCATGGATGGGCTGATGGGAGGCTGCAGAGAGTTTCTCACTAACACTGAAAACGCACCAACACAAGATTGCTGCTTTGGCGTCAATCAGGTGGCTTATGCTCGCACTCCTTGCTTTTGCAAGGCGACTTTCTATCCGCTCGACAGCGCAGTGGACGCTTCCGCAGACGTAAATGTGACTCGACAAAAGCTATTGCCGGGCCTTTGTCTCGTCACATTGGACTTGTGCAATTTATGTCTCGACTTTGTTTCTCCCCTTGGGACTGGAGTTCCTTCTCCTGGTAAGTGAGTTTACAACGTTCTTAGGTCGGCCCTGATCCCCTTTCCTTGTTGAATAAAATGTTACTCCTTTCTGCTGCTTACCGTGATGCACAGACTCTTTGCTTATGAAGGAACTGATGATCACCTTGTGACCAATTTGTGGGCTGACATTCTTCATGTGCAACAGGATCGAGTTCCAAATTGCACAGGACTGGTATGACAATACTGAAATTACTGCTAGCACTGCTCCTAGTGGGAGCAGTGATTACAATCACTCTACTTGTCTACAGGACTTACAAGGCAAGGAAAGGAGCAGCAGCAAAGGAGCACCAGTCCCAGACATATGTAGCAAGTGTGCCGGGGGGTTCCTACTAAAGATTATGTTTTTCGATTTTCTTTCTCAAGCGGTTTCAGAATCTCTCGCTGTGCAGGCAGATGCAGGAAGATCCGAAAATGTTAGTACAAAGCAGATCCCAAATATGTAAGTGAAATTAAGAGTTGCATAACTTCGTGGGTATTCAGCATTGGCTATGTACCACCATAGCTTTTTTGGGGATAATCTCCACCTTTGTATGAAGCTTACTTGCTTGCTTTGCTTTGCTTTGCTGGGGGTAGAAGGAAAGCAACCCTAAACCCTAGAAGCAAAGCAAAGCAAGCTATCATCAGGATGTCTATCTTTTCAGCTGAGAATTTTCTGAATTGAGTTCAGATCTGAATTGAGGAACAAGTGCCGCATGTTGAACGCAGTCAGATCTTGTGACAAGTACTTTTTCAAGTCATTGATTTTTTGTACCTGCTATTGTATCCTCGTACAAAGGGTGCCTCTGAGACTGAATATCAAATAGATCTTGCAGCTTTTGCATCTGCAAACTTACCTGTGTTTTTTAGTGCACGGCTTGCTTCATATATGTTTTGCATGTGACAGAAGTACTTGACACATGTCCCAACTCCAATATTGTATGAATTAGCAAAATGCAATTTGGATAGAAACTAAATTATCTGCAACCTTAGGTTTCTAGACATTTGATCAATGTCTTCTTCTTCAAATCATGTAATGCTTCAGATGTAATATCTCTTTTAGTTCCTTTTCTCACATTAACAAATTCCTTATTGTGCACAGTAGTACAATACTGATGAAGTGTTCACTGGTATTTTATTACTCATATTAGCATTGTAACATTAATTTGTTCATGATCTTTCTTTTTTAATGAAGTACTAATTCTGGATGTTATCTCCTAATTACTGGCTTTGTTCAATTTTTTCATATGGAATCTCCATGATAGGAAAGGAGTTTTCCCCAGGTCCTTTCAGAGGCTTAACCAAAAAGGGCGGTTTCAGCTGATAATCTACTCAGGGTGACCACAAGAACAAAGTCAAACACAAAACTGCTAAATGGAGAACAATGTTTTGCATGATGTAATGTTTCCAAACTCTACTGGGAAGCTTAAGATGTCAACACTCCAACTAACAGGTATTCAGAAATTTTAGGGAGACTCTCTTGCATGACTATGTGGTCCTCTCTCTGTCCAAACAATGTAATTCTGTAATGCACATATGAAGTACACATTCACTTGTATGCAATGTTCTACATGACCATCACTCTTTCATAACTCTTTTCCAAATTTGAGACACAAGCATGTTGACACAAAACCTGTAACACAAGACAAATAACCTTGACCCTTATTGCAGGGACTTATGCACTGCAATTCAAAACTTGCAGGTTCAATTGTGTTAAAAATCAAAAATCTTGCCATGTAGACCCATCTTGAACCAGTTATCCCCACAAGATCATCATAACAAATCATATTCATATGCTTCAAAATTCCAGTGAGATAATTCCCTGCTCAACTTTTGTAACTTTCTCTTTAAAATAAACCCTAAACCCCAAAAGTACAGCAGATATACTACCCACAAAGCCTGAGGGTGCTTTGTGAGCAAGAAACTCTGGAAATAAACAATCACAAAATGCAGGCTTTCTCTGTTTTTCTCTTTTGAGTGCAATCAGCAAAAACATGACATAGCAAGACATGACCACCCTCAATTGGCAAAATGCAGACTACTTAGCTCAAAATCAAGCATGCCACTCTCACGTTTGGGACCCAACACCCTAATTTCCTCACAATCCCATTCCTTACTCAGACCTTGACATTGGACATTACCTTAGTTTGTTATCACTCCCTTGTCTTCTCCCCACTAAATTTCTGGATACACTAAATGGGTTGAGATACAACAAATTGATAGGGTCAATGGTTTTCGACCTATTCTATTGCTAGACATTTCATTTATGTGTGATTAAAGGGAAATATGTTGAACTTTAATTCTAGTGAGGATGATTCATTGGATGTGGTTTAGCTAGAGTGTTGTTAGGTTCAATAAGTTGTATTTTTAAATGATAGTTTCAAATTGGAATTTGTTTAGTTGATTATCAAATAAAGAGGAATGAAAAGGTGTATTTTGGGATTTGTGTCTTTTCAAATTTTTTGCTTTCCAACACCATAGTGGTGTGTAAATTTTCGATACCTTTGGCATCAATTTGCAAATTGCACCCCATTTGTTTTAAATTGAAACTAAATTCAAGTGTGTTTAATATCATCAATTCAATTGAATTTGAATTCCATACAATGTATTTGAATTCAGTTTAAAATTTGAATTTAATTCAATTTGAATCAAATTCAAAATGGTGTATTGAATTGGTCAAAATTTTGAATTTTACCAAAGATATGTGAACTACTCTTGTAGATGTGCATGTATACCAACAAATTGGAATTGGGAAATTAAATTTGTTTTTGCATTTGTGTATCGACATTGTTTTGGTTGTTGGCAAGGTTAGTTGGGTACATTCAAGCTAAAAGGAGTCATTGGCACCTATTGAGTCAATTGTAACTAGTTTTGATAAGATGACATGGTAGCATGGGATTGGTTGAAAAGTTTGAAAATAATGTTGAAAATGATGTTTAAATAGTGTTTTCAATGGTTTCATTGTGTTAAAAACTATTAGTTACATGTTTTAAAATGTGCTAAAAGATAATTCATATTTATAAAATTATTTTCAAACTTATTAAAATGCTAGATTAATATATTAAGAAGGGTTGGGTACAAATACAACACATATTTTTAATATATTTTAATTTATGAGACTTATAAACATGTTAAAAAAAGAATTGATTAACCATGAGGTGGTTCTTTTTAGCTTGAATTGATCCTAGTTAGTTTAGCATCATGTAGTTTCAAAAGTATCAAATAGATATTGTATTGGTGGCTATTAATGGTTATTAGCAGTTATTCTATTAATGGTTATTGGTGCCTATTCTATTGGTGGCTATTGGTTATTATTTTATTAATGATTATTGGTGAGTATTTTATTAATGGCTATTAGTGGTTATTCTATTAATGTTTATTTATGGATATTCTATTGGTGGATATTGGTGCTCATTAATGGTTATTATATTAGTAATTATTGATGTCTATTGATGGCTATTATATTGGTGGATATTGGTGCTCATTAATGATTATTATATTATTGGCTATTGGTGTCTATTGATGACTATTCTATTGGTGGATATTGGTGCTCATTAATGGTTATTATATTATTGACTATTGGTGCCTATTTATGGTTATTAATGGTTATTATATTAATGATTATTGGTGGCTATTGGTGGTTTTGGTGATTATTAATGTTATTATATTATTGGCTATTAAGGGTTATTGGTGGATATTGGTGGTTATTATATTATAAGTTGTTGTTGGTTATATATGTTATATTATAACTATTGATGATTATTCTACTATAAAAATTAGTTTTGGATATTCTATGTTATAATATCATAGGTTATTGGTAGTAATTATATTGTAAGGTATTTTAAATTATTTTTCATAAGTTATTTTTTTAATTCTAAGTTATTTTACCTTAGGTCATTATATTTTATTTTAAATTATTTTAAATTATTATAGTTAGGATAAAATAAATTATCATAACATAAAGTAAAATGACTTTGAATAACTTAAAGTATAATTTGAAATAACATATATTAACTTAAAATAAAATAACTTGAGGTATAACTTAAAGTTAGTTGAGTAATTTAATTTAAAATAACTTAAAAGCTTATAATAAACTAGTCAACATACTTTAAAGTAAAATAACGTATAATAGTTTAGGGTAGAATAATTTATAATAGCCTATAATAACTTATAATAACATAAGGTATAAGTTAGAATAACTAAAGTAGTTTAAAATAATATATAATCATAAAATAACATATATAGAATATTTTGAAAAACATAAAAAAAAACCTATTTACTATAGGAAAAAATAATAATGAATTATGTTAATTAGTAATGAAACATGATGTTTACATAATGATATTATAATGAAATAATTTTCACAAGGGTGAAATCAGTAAAATGCAATGAACTTATTTCACTTTTAAAGTCCCATAGTGATTTAGGCTAATGAACTGCATCCCATTTTTGTAGTAGTGCAATGATTATTAAAACTATGAAGAATATTATTTGTAACAATGTGTTTGTTACTTCTTCTCTCATGCAATGCATTGAAATTTTTCAAATATTATTTTGTTAGACCCATTTAAGAATAATATTGAACAGGCCATATGTAATCAACTAAAAGGAAAAAAATTTTAAATGAATTTATTTTAATGTTCAAAATAATTGAAACACAACATTTTTTTTGTTAAAATGTTATGGGGAGAAATTAAGTTATATTTTTATTTCAAAAGCAATTAAATGTGAGTAGCCCCATTGTAATTGCGTGTGTTCAATACATGAAAACACTAAAAGAAAAACATGTATTTTCAACTACTTTTTGCGACTAAATTTTGGTCGCAAGAAACATTTTGCAATTAAAATCCTTTTAATCGCCTAGGACAAGTCGCATGTGATAAATTAGTTGCAAATGATAAAAGGTATTGTATAAAAGAAAAAGTCAACAAATACATTTCATCCTTTGACTCCATTGTATACGTATTGTCACATGCGACTTAGATGCAACTATTTTGGTCACAATTGACGGCAAATCATGTGTTGTCACGTGTTTTAATATGTGATTATTTAAAATATAATAATAATAATTTATAATATAGGTTGGTGAAGTAAGTACTTTAGAATTGTGCATTATTTGTTTTTTTGTTTTGGATTGAACCTTTTCATTAGCTCATCCCATGTGCACAAATTTCTTACTGTGAAATTGGATGGCCACACCCCCCTTGTTTATATAGTGTTCAAAATACGAATGACGAACAAACAATATGGGATAAGTTTTGAAGTTGCAACTTCCTTACAAATTAAGTTGTAATTCAAAAACTTTCTTCATGCTTTAATTTCTTAGTTTTTAGATTTTTAAACAATTCAAGTATTAGATAATAATTAGATAATAATTTAATTAATAATGATTAAATTTACATATATTTAAATTATAAATTATACATTACAAATATTCATTATTCATTATCAATTACTTAAATAAGCAATAACTTCTTAATATTTAACAAACTAGCTATCTAGTTACTCACAAGTTACTAATACACAACGCATAAATAATTAAATAAATTAAATATTTAAAAATATTTTATTACTTTTTAGAATCTGATCAAATTATATATAATATAGTTAATGTAAAACTAATTCAATGACTATAATTTAAAAATTAACTATTTTAAATATTTATTTTAAAATTATAAATAATGAATTAAATTTTTCTATTAAAAAGTAAATTCTCACACGATTTTAAAGAAAATTATTATTTAACTAATTACATTACTTATTGTATAATTACATTTATTGTTGTAAAAATTATTATAGGTCAAATAATTTTTTTCTCTTGGTAATTATTAACTATAATTACAATAATTTGTTAAACATAACATTAATTTTCATAATTACTATAAAATTACTATTAAATATTTATCATAGATGATTAATCACAGAATGTTTTAAGATAATATTATTATATAATAATTTGTGAAATTAAAATCAGTAAAATAATTATTTTAATTACACTATAATTTTTTCAAATTTTTAATTCAGGTTTGAAGTTATAAATTAAAGAGTGTGAATAATTATGTTCAATTAGAAAATAATTATGCACATACTAATTAATTCTTATCTAAAGTGATTACAATGATTTTAAAGTAATGTCACATTAATTTAATTAATTGATTTCTTCTAATATAAGAATATTAGTTATATAATACACAAATCTATATTATAACAATAATTATTTAGTGTCATTTAAATTTAATAAAATAATCATTTATAATTATTTATAAAAGTGATTTATTATGGATAACACTAGTAGAAAAAACCCTTAAATCTCAATCAATAAGTTTTTGAATTAAAATATAAATTTAAGATTCCAAATTAGTAATTCAAAATTCAAATATCATTTTTTAGATCAAGTAAGTTTTTTGAAGCTAAATAACAAATTTCAGAATTGAAATGTCAATTTTCAGATTCAAATAATAATATTAAAAATTAAAATGTCCATTTTAAGACTTAATTAATAATTTTCTGAATTGAAATATTAATTTTGAGAATCCAAAATAATAATTTGGTATTCAAATTTCAACTTTCAAGTCAAATAATTTCTTAAATTTTAAATTAAAAACTTCAGAATTCAAATATCAAAAGTTCAAATAAAAATATTTAAAATCATGTTGTCGAATTTTAGACTCAATAAAATTTTTAAAACTGAAACAATAATTTTTAGATTCGAAAATAATAATTTAGAATTCAAATATTAGTTTTTAGATCAAATAAGTTTTTGGAATTTAAATTTTAGGTTCGAATCAAATGATTATTTAAAATTTGAATGCAAATTTTTCAGAGCTGAAATATAAATTTTCATATTCATATAAAAATATTCAAAATTAAAATGTCCATTTTTATGATCAATTAATATTTTTCTAAATTGAAATAACAACTTTCAAATTTGAAGAAAAAAATTCAATGTTCAAATATTAATTTTGAGATTCATTATATGAACTATATATATATATATAATTTTAGTACATACATTAAAATACATTCTTATGTGATTGTACAATACCTTTAGGATGGAACTAATTTGGTGACTATTGCGACTAATGGGACATATCAACCTATTAATGGATGAAAATAAATGTAAAATTGATGCAACCAATAGGATGAATTTTCTAATAGTTGCATCATAGTTGTGAAAATGACCAAAATAGTTGAAAGTTGGTTTTGTAATTGCAAATATTCTCAAATTTAGTCGCAAATGACTACAAGTTGCAAGTAGTCGTAAATGGAATGGTTACATTTTTGCTGATTTCTACTAGTGAGAGCACAAATAGCCAAGAAAAAAAAAAACCTTTTTGAATGAACAAAATTTGTAAAAATTTGCAAAATTTAAGGTTTTCCCAAGGTGTGCCAAAATCATCATTTACATATAGATTGTTATGTTCTATTTTGCCATGGAACTTTTGAATATGCTTGCACCTTGATGTTTGTAAAAAGGTTACAAAGTTGAAGGATGTTGATGGTGGATGACAACATTTTATTCTAGAGTTGGAATTTATGCAACTATTAATCAACCTTAAATATATTTATTGTGTGTTCTCTCTCCTATATCATGTGGCTTTTTCTTCCTCCTCCCTTTGTTTATGGAATTTTTGTATTCTTCTAGAAATATAATTTTATTTATCTTGCATCATAAGGTTGAAAGCTACTTTAGTATCTATATCAACCCTAATTCAATTCACTATAGACATTTGTGCCCTTTTATATCATTATCCCCATAAACTTTGAAGAAAACATGGACTAATGGGTTGTAAATCCTTGTGATAGACCTTGCACATAATCAATGTTTTGATGATGAAACATTTGTAAAGTACTTCAAATACCTTTTATATGGGAATCAATTTGAATATGCCAAATTCATTATGTATGTTTCAAAACCTAATCCATTTGGTTGTTTTTTCTTTTTTTCAATTTCCATGTATGTCACATGATTTGTAGAATTGTTTTGGATTGCCCATGAAAACTAATGTCTCATATATGATGTTACCACCTACCTACAACATCTAATGGCTCAAATATCCACATACATTTTTCTTTTTAAATCCCTTCCAAATTGCACACCTTCACACAACAATGGCACATTTAGCAAGCAAGTTACGCAAAAATCTCCAACACTTATGCATGGTTTTAAAAAATTAGATATGGTCAAAGGAAATGTCTATATTGAAAAGTAGGATAGCTTTACATGTAGGTATCCCAAAGTTGGTGTGTTATGCCACGAGGTCCCATCATGTGTCTCCTACTTTTTGCACCTTTCAAATGAATTGTATGAAATACCTTCTTTAAAATATTTTATTCCATTCATAAAAAATTGGGGGTTGATTAAATCTCAATGTTTTATTCCATGAAAGCTAGTGACATTGGCAAGACTTGTTTTTTAACATTTAATTACATTTCTAGTGTGTATGTGTAGGAGGTTGCACATTAACAACAATTTTATTTTTGGAAATGTTATTAGAATAATCAATTGAAACACAATCTACCCCATCCTATGCCCAAAGATCTTGTTCCACGGGTCCATTCACGATTGGGGTACCAAAAAGGAATGTCTAATTAAAAAAAGGACTTTAATGAACAATTTTAGATTTTTGTAGTGTTTAGTATATTACAACTATGGTGTACTTTTGTGTTCTTACAATTAGAGTATTGAAAAACAAGCTATAAAAAAATTAAAAAATTACTTCATGTTGTATAGAATTCCCAAAGATTCAAAAGGAATCAAATGTCCATATTACAATTTTTTGTTAAAGGAATGCAAAGGAATGCATAAAATGATGCAATTGATTTCAAACGTTTTATGTTAGAAAAACATGCTTCCCTTTATGCAAATACATGTTCATTATGTCAATTTGATGAAAAAAAAAAATCACATGAAAATTTCAAAGTTTTGAAATTTTGAAGCAAAAGGTTACAAGGGAAATGATTCCTTTATTAAATAATTTGGTTACTTTTTTATATCCATTAGGTTCAAAATTTCTAACTTTAAATGCACATCACATGTGTAGGAAATAATAATGTGAAA
>Ga0116231_10002773_pt1 | contig 36517 bp, 22 predicted proteins | sample S1TSphgellanicum_2_FD_89695 | JGI IMG/M metagenome (GOLD analysis project Ga0116231, IMG submission 89695) | Host-associated microbial communities from peat moss isolated from Minnesota, USA - S1T2_Fd - Sphagnum magellanicum MG | ecosystem: Host-associated > Plants > Peat moss > Unclassified...
TATATATATATGTATATATATATATATATATATATATATATATATATATATATATATATATATATATATATATATATATATATATATATATATATATATATATAGGTATATATATATATATATATATATATAGGTAGATATATAGGTTAAGTAAATCATTTATCTAAGTATACCCAGGTAAGCTTGCCATCTACCTATCCACCCACTTATTACAAACTACTTATGATGTGTAATTTTATATTCACATAACTAATGTATATAATAAGATGTGAAATATATAAGTTCACAAATTTGGTGACCATAGAATAGTGTGATGCAACGGTTAAAGACATGATTAAATTTTCATAGATGCAAAGAGTTTAAATCTTTATATTTGCACCCTAAATATTAAGCTAGTTTAGGTAAGGTAAGATAAACTAGATTAAATATGTTAAACTAGGTAGGTAAGCCTAATAAGTTAGGTTGATCAAACTAGGGTAGGCATTTATTATACCCCTAAATAATATTTTATTTATGTAGGTAGGTGTCTTAAAAGCTAAACTAGTCTAAATAACCCAATGAACTAAGTCAAGTAAGTTAAGATAGGCTAGGATAAACACCTATTACCTACTTATCTATTATTTTATTTGATTTTATTATTTCATTTATGTAAGTAAATAGGTATGTAACTGGGTTATGCTAAGTAACTAGGACATTTGACATCATGTGACTATCTATAAGGTAATCACAAATGTAATTAGAAAGTTGAATTCCATGTAGGTTACATGACATTCATGTTATATTCATGTTCATCCACAGTAATGGATGAAAAAATGAATTATAATTGCAAATGTTTACAACTATTGATGTTGTGTCCTTGTTGTGTGGTGTTTTTTGTGATTAATTATCCAATTGCAATTGCCGTATGTGACTATAACCTTTTATTATTATAAATGTTCATTATGATTGAAATTTAATTATAGATTGGGTCATCAATTTCCAAGCTTTTTCTAATGTTTGGTTGAGTTATGATGATTAATTATTGAATTTATATTCTAGTGACAAGAATTTCAAGGAACTAATATATGGGTGGATTTCTGTAATTTTTTGTAGGCTCATTATTGATTTTGCATAATTTTTTGTATGGTCATCCTTGGACACTTCCAAAAACATTCCCAAATATAATTATCTCATTTCTAAGCCTAATTACATCATCCTCATAACAATTTCATCCCTTTTTTTACTCACCAACATGGATATGAAAAAACAAATTAGCATGTCCCTTTTCATGCCCATGATATTTATATTAATTAAAATTAAATTTGACATTGACATAAATAATGATGAATTATTGATAATCAAATGAAAACATAATAAGAAAAAAAATCATCAATGATAATGCGGAACAACTCAAAGCCCAAGTATTTTTTTTTTATTTTTTTTTTTTTTTTTAAATTTTTTGAAAAAAATTCCCTATTCATTACATTAACTGTCTTGGAAAAGAAACCTTCCCATATGCTCTCTGATCACCTTTAGATTTTACTATCATTTTTTAGAATATAAGTGCTTTTCATATGTGTGTGATGGATGCAATTGATTGATTTCATTACATTTCATTAGATTTTTGATAGGATGTTTGAAAGTTCATGTTCACAATGCCAATCACACAACTAATTTGTCTTTCTTCAATTTTAAAATGTGCCATACTTGTGTAATTTGTGTTGCCCTAAAGAGTTTATTATGAAAGAGGGGACACGTTTGAGTACAGTGGAATGAGAAGTTGCAAAACTGGGGTGAGCGATTCGTAAATTCCCTGACAGCTTTGTGATTGCAATTGGTGGCTGATGCCATTTTGAGAAAGAAACAAAATTTGCACTTTTTTTTTTCTGGTGGCGCGATGGCGGGGTGACGGCTAAGAATAAAAAAGTGGTCTTTGTCGATATATCCATAGACCATGGTTTCATGTTCCCCACCATTCTAAGTCAATTAGGGTAAAGCTAGTCGACTACGGTTCCTTTTTATATGAAAAAGAAAATGAAGAATGCTGTGTAGAATCTCTGAACATTTGCTCACTTTTTGTCTTTCTCTAGATTTTTGTTGTCCTTGTTATCGTTATTGTTGTTCTTGTTGACTTGTATTCTTCTTATCATCTTTCGCTTCATTATCAATCCGCGGATCATTCTTGTCACGATCCGCAAACACTGGAAATTAAAGTGGAATCGACCCTTTTTTTGTTTCACATTGGAAGGCATCATGTGAGACTGTTGTTGTCTCTATTTGTAGTCTCCTCCTCGAGGCATTGTGTCAGGGATTCCTCACGTGCTCATCTTATGTGTAGAGTGGGTATTGACTGCCGTGGACCACAAGAAAGAGAATCAATAACCCAACAGGAGAGTTCCTGAATTCCTGGGCATTTAGAGGGGCAGATTTCAAGAAATTTAGAAAAAGAAATGGCATGAGGAAAAATAAGATGTTGCATGAGAAAATGAGTGATGAAGGCTGCAGGTGTATCAAGCTCAAGAGTGAAGCTGTGATCAGATGTGTTGGACTCCAAACTGAACTACTAAGAGTGAGAAATAGGCTGGAGGGTATTTGAGAAAATGCACCTAGAAGCCAACCATGACCACTGTTGAATATCACATGGTGAACATGATGTGAACATCATGGTGAGTCTCATGCCTACAGCAGCTTGAAGCAGGTATAGTTGTGATGGTCTTCCTCTTTGATTTCATTGTGTTTTTGCACTTCACATTTCTCCATGTGATTGAAAAGGGAGGGAAGCAGATTGCTCACCCTCCAAAGCTTTTGTGGAATTTCTATGCAATCACATTGACAGACAATTGAAGTAAATTTCTGCAAGTTAAGAAAGACAATTGGAAGGTCAAACTACTGCTCCAGTGTAATTCTGGGGTTGTTTGAAGTGTCAAAGGATGTTGGCTTACAAATTTTTTGGTTTTGAGTTTCATCTAAACACCTTGGGCAAAATATTCTTCTGAACTGCATAATGAATCAGAGGACATCCCTGATTCTCTGACATGAACGAAGCTTCAAAGGGAGTTGAGGCTAGAAATTTCTGAAAGTTATGTAATTGAACTCAAAGAAATCATGATATAGAACCCTGCTGGGAGGTACATTTTGGAGGTCACCTTGCAATTGCATGATGGACAAGGAAGCCATAGTGAAGGATGATTGACTGCAGTTGGGAGATATCATAAAAAAGGAGAGACTGTATGGAGCCATCAGCAAATGAAAGATCCCAACTTGAAAAATAAGATCTCCCTTACCTATCAAGTGTTCCAAAGTTTGTGCTGACAATTCGAGCTCAAGCCTGACAATTGATTTTTGTGCTGGAAATAAATCTTTAATTCCCTGTTTTTCCAGGAAATGGCTTTCTGATATCAGTTGGGCTCCCATGCTCATCAAGACCTATTTTTCAGACAAGATAGGTGAATTTTTCTATGCAGGTTTCTAGCAATGGTTCTTCACCTCCTTGGAGAAAAAGAAGATGATTGCCTTTTATTATGGGCACCAAAGTACACTATCACTATGTGTGACTGAAGGGTCTTTCCAAAGATTTGATGATGCTTGAAGCAGAATCTGCAATCAGATGTATCACTGAAGTGAACTATCTGCAGTTATAAAACTGACATTGAAGAGAGCTGAGTGCCTAGTTGCCCAATCCTTATATGTGTGGGAGAGAAAACACAATGGGTGATTTTATGTCAGCTTCATCCCACTGGTTGAGAGACATTGCTCCATTGCCCCTGAATTTCTAAATTTCTCTCCCTACCCAAAAAACAGGAACTTTGTGCATTTGATTGCTATGTATGAGATCTGAGAAAACTCCATGACAGACACTTGAAGTTGAAACAAAAGTTACCCAATGAACTTGTAGTTGGGTACAGTCATAAGGTCCCAGAGCCATGAGCAGATTTCTAGAAGCAGTTCAAGAGCCAATTCTGCATATTCCCATCAGAATGCACCCAAACAAAGTCCATTAACCAGACAGAATGAGAACCAGTCTATCAATCCAGTAATACCATGATGGCCTTGCATGTGGGTTGCCTGGTATTAGCATTCCATGATCAATTTGAAACCACATCCATTACTGGTTAAGCAGGTCTAGTCACACTAAAGACAAGAACCTAGATAAATTCAAGAGTGTCAAAAGAAATTTGGTGGCATCACTAGTACATAATGTGGGTGCAGTTCATTAGTCCTAGTCCCTGTTCATTAGACCAGTGATTTCACTAAATTTCCACTAGGTCCAATTCACTAAGACTCATGAATTAACTCAAAATCCAGTGAAATCATTTGTTGCACAGGGACACCTTTTGTTGTCAAACAAAGAGATCATTACTCTACAACAAAATCTTAAGTACCTCCAACAGTATCCCTTTGGCCTAGCAGCTGACGGCATAAGCCATCAGGGTTTAAGGTCACTAAATCAAGTCAACAAAACTCCGACTCAAGACAGGAGTAAGGTATCTGAAACTTGGGAACTGAGCTCTCTAACCATGGGTCAGTCATGCAAATTGGCCCAATACCAATCTTGGTGGTGACCAAAAGCACTAAATTTATGTATCACTGATCCATCATTTCACAGCCAACAGTGAAACTTCTTTTCGTGGCAGCCGAGCTCAATGCCGTACCAACAACAAAACAATACTACCATGTGTAGAGAAAGGTTTGGCAGCCAAAGAATATTACCACAAATAGAGAGGGATTGGCGAGAACTTTGAGTGGAGATGCATTTGCATTTACAGATGTTGAAAGAGTGCATCAAAAGGAAATTGCTTGAGCTGGACTCAAGCTGTAGTGGAAAGCATTCAAGCTGCCATTTTGTTGGATCCACATTGGACCCAAACACCAATTGCAAACTCCAGCTGAATTCAGGAGTTTTGAGCAAGATAACCATCAAGGGCATCTGGGAGTATTTGTTTCAAATTGCACAAGGCATTACCAATGTAGATAGCAAACACAAATAACTATCAGCTTAACTACCAGTGGTATTGTATGAGAGAAAGTTAGGATAGCTGAAGAGTTGCTTCTGCATTTTGTGAGACACAACCAGGGGATGACTCATATCCTACTAAGATTGATTAGCTCAAGTTAAAGCTTTCTCTCTGTGAGCTAAGGATCTTGTAAGTGGGGAGGAAGGCAGATTGTTGGCAATCCCCACACAAGGAAAGGGGCCCACTGATGCACCTTGTACACTTGTTGCTGATCATCAGGGTTCAGGATTTGCAGCATTTGCAGCATGGATGCACGCAGAGCTGAGGATGCATCTTTTCCCCTCCTCAGATGTGTGTAGAAGCCTTGCATCAAAACAAATGTTGACGCATCTGGCACTTGCCACTGGGAGGCCACGATACAAGGGACCCCAGCTGTGAGAAATGCACGAGGCAAATTGAGCACACTGTCTGATGTAATTTCTCCTCTCAAGGTATCACAAGCACTGAGAACCACCATGTCTATGTTCCATTGAAACCCACATCTGACTATGTCATCTGACTTCAGATTAGCAGCTCTTTTCCCAAGGGAAAGATTACCACGTACTCCCCCAACTTCCCCAAAACTTCTCCTTGTGGCCTGAGAGTCCTCATTGATTTGTGTAGAAATCTTCTCCACCTTAGCCAAGTTCCCATCTTGTCCAGACTCTGGAATAGCTGTCAAAACATTTTGGTTTATCTCAGTCAATTTGCTGGCAGTTTTCCATGGTTACACCTTGCAATCTTTGATCAGAAAAGATGAAAGTGCAAAAAAGACAAAGGAATTTGACAACCCTTTCACATTGCACTTTCCAATCCCATATCCATGGAAATTTCAGTTCACAATGGAATCATGCCACTTTGGGATTGGTCTTCGCTAGGTTATGCTTCATGCAAAGAATCAAAAGTGGGTGAGCTTACCGCATGTTTTTTTGACTTCCTTATGAGGCCCATAAGGCTTTGAGCCAGGTCTTGCCAGTAGAAGACCTCCCTTTCTGAATTCTTGGGAATCAAACTTGCCATGTGTTCCTATATGAAAAAAGGCCTGAGTAAATTCATTCTCAGATGGGAATTTAGCCCACTTCAGAAGATTGTGTGGAGTTGCATCCGGTCCCAGTAGTTTCACCACCTGTGTCTCACCAAACAAGGACTCAATGAATTTCACTTCTTCACCACTCCATTCAAGGCGAGGTGTTTCACTATTGGGCCCATATGCTGGATCCCCAAGTGCAACAATTGCTCCACAACTTGGATTATGAGAGACCTTTTGCAGATCCTTGAGACGCTCACTACAGTTCTTGAGCACCCGTATGGAGGGAGTCACAGAAATGGTATGCCGCTCAATAAGATAACGCTGGCCTGCAGGTTGTTTGCAATCTCGAAGTGCAGCAAATGGCACATTGGTGAGCAGCTGACACAACAACAATCCAGCCAATGCTATATCAATAGCTCTATCCATATGTCCCCTGTGGGTACAATCTCTAATGTGGAAAGGACTGAAATGGAGGATCTTGAGAACAAATTGCAAACAGCTTGATCACACCTCATTTGGAGCAAAGATCAACTTGTGCTCAGGTTTCATTTTGGATAAAGTTTCCGCTATAGGGGAAATCAGCAGATCGTGCAAATACTCCAAATCTTTCTGCATGTCCCTATCATCATACCAGTGACCATCCACCTCTCCACTATCAGGTGGCATCTCTGAACACCCATAACACAGATGAGTTTGCAAATTTTCCAGTTTCTTCTGAATATCGACAGGCTCTTCAGTCCATGTCATGTCAACAGTGCCATCCTGACATCCATTTCAAAATTGGTTAATTGGGATCACAAATACAAGTAGACACTTGTACAAAACAGGATTGTCAACATTGCTGGATTTGAACAAGAAAGTGCACTGGTCCTATGACCACTTTTCTCTTCACATTGATCCCATTTATGTGTCAACGTCCTGTGATTCTAAGTCTCTCAAGGTTGCCAATCAAAGTCCTTTCATACTTGAGGGTGGCACCAGCTGGATGCTGATGGTTGTCCTAGGGTGGTAAAGTACTGATGAATACAAAGAGTGTTATAAATCTGTGACCACAGATTGCTACATCTGTGCTTATATAACACTGTCTCTCAAGAAGGTGCCAGGAGTATCAATGGTGAACTTCAGAGCAAGGGACACACCTGAGTTAATACATACACAAACCACCGATTCATCCTCGTAAAATTGCTGTACTCCACAAAAACAGTTCCGTCTCCACACACAGCTGGAGTGCATTGGAGAGCCTCCCATGCAACATGATCATCAATGTCAAAATCCCACAGCTCTTTTGATGCGAGGGGACTCAGCTTGTTTGGTCCAAGCTGGTAAAGCAAAGCACGGGTGCGCTCCCTTTCTGCCCACAACAATGCTTGCCTCATCCATCTGTTAGCGGTTTCCATGTGTTCATGGTCTAGAGGTTTACATGTCAAAATCCAGTTACGCTCAAGAATGACATACCTCCTTACATTGTACTCTTGCAAGAGGGTGTACACATTCTTGTGGAACTCCAGCACCCTTGTCCAACACTCACTGTTCTCTGTCATTGTATACAGAATATCAGCATATATAAGTGCTGCTTTTTTACCATAGTCAAGTAATGGAGTATCTTTAGCCAAGTAAGAATCCACCTCGAGGCTATGGTTGGAAGCTGACAGTTGCAGTTCATGAAAGTGTTCTGCCAATGAGGGGCCCTCAAGGGATTCTGCATATGTGTCAAAAGGACGGATCTGCACCTGATCCAATATCCCATACAACCGTGCTAGTTCGTAATTGGCATCAGCAACATCCAATGGAGATACCATGAGTTTGAGGTATTCCTCATAGTAATGCACAGCACGTGAGAAAAACTCATGATCAACTGAATTCTGAGTGGCACTCTGTTTGTAAAGATTCCTATACAGGGATCCAAGTTGAGCATAACACAACTTGATGCTGATCTTCAATTCTTCTGGGTGGTTACACCTTTGGATCAAATCAACACACTTTTCCAGACAGACAGCTGCTTTTTGGTAACTGCAACAAGACGAGGATAAACAGCAAATATGCAGGGATCAGTTAGAATATGCTTGTTTCAAAAAAATGATGGGTGGTTTTCCCACCTTTCAAAGGCAATGCAGAAGTCCTATAGGATGAAAAGAAGCTCAGATAACAGAGTCCTATTAAGATAGTCTTTTTCTCATCATTCGTTCTCTTCTTTGCAGAAATGCAGTTAGGCCACAAGAAGCACCTGGCAGGTCAAAAATCAGACATGAAAAATTCAACAATCCCCATGGTGTTCAAACTTGCATGCAGGCTGAATGTGTGCTTACTCTTGATTGCCTTCATGCTGAAGCCTCTCTTTGTTCAGTTCTTCAACTTTCTGAACTGTGTCATCTTCGACCTGATCAACCAGTTTTGACTCCTCAATACCTGTGCTTACTGCTGATGCTGCATAAGCCTCAGCTCTCTGAGTGTTTCCATCAGCTGTGGCCCTTCTGCTCAACTCCTCATAACAATCTTTCAGGAGGCCATAAGTTTGTCTCCTGTCCAATTTATGTAGTCCAGATTCTGGAGCCTGATCTGACTCCATGCTGCCTATCAAGCCTCTCAGTGTTATCTCAGCCTCCTCATACATTCCTATCAGCATGTACATTGAAGCTTCCTGCAATGCATAGTCATAATTCTTCTTGTCTGGAAAGTTTTCGCCCCACACCCTCTTTGCTTCTTTTAACCAGTGCAAACCATCCTCTAGACTCCCAGAATGTCTAAAGTGCTCAATAGCAAGTAGGTAACATATGTGTGGCTCAGCTTCCTTTTCATCAAAGTCCTGGAGCATAGCATACTTCTCAACAGCTGAATCCTTTCTGACTGCAGGATTGCTAGAACAGGATGCACTGTAACCCCATTCATACAGTGAAATGTAGTAGAAAATTGCTATGGTATGAAACACCATGTAATGCTCATCAGAATCCTGTAGAGACATGACACAGTTGAGCATCTCCTTTTGAATCTCACAGGCTTCCTTGAGCTTCTTGTCATGGAAATGGTACAAATCTGCCAGAGGAAGACTAGCCCAAACCAGCAGCCAGTCCTGTGTTGCCTTTCCAACATCTGTTGCAATTAACTCTTTTACTACATTTCTACAACACTCAAATTCCCTCCTTGCTGTCTCCCAATCTCCCATGTCTATGGCAGCTTGTCCACATTCACCATGCCTGTGAAACGCATCTCCAAGTTGTGAAGGCAACTTCTGCAAATGGTACTGCAAACCATGCTCTGACTGCACCAATTGTAGCCGCTTCACAGACAGTGGCATGATCCCTCCCCTAATCAGCTTCAGTGCTAAATCAGACCAGACATAGTTGTTGATCTTTGCACTAAAACCCTAACAAAATTCTTCAAGATCATCTGTTCATCAACTGGCATTGGAGCGAGATCCACAATTTTCAAGCACTCAAGTAAGAGCATCCCCACCCATATTGGGTATCTAGGCCTACATCGGTATTTCTCATATCCATTACTACTTCTTTACATATCACAAGCCCCACCCGTGAACTTGAAAGAGGGACTCTAAAAAGTCCAACAACAGTGGGAGACTGTGCTGCAAGGACCAATCAAGCAATCTAGCCAATTCACAGCAGGATCTAGACTATGCAATGGCTTTTGCCAGCCCACCGCATCTTGTGCAAATATGATGTAGCAAAATCATTCTTTTGAACCAAACCAGCAAGTTTTATGTAGTCTACATCCAAAACATGCTCTTGGAGTGTATGGGTGGGGATGCTCTAAGGTCAGGAAGGCCCTTCTCACCATCACCAACGAGCTATTTCAGTCCAAGTCCAAAGGATTACTATGAAATGCCACACTCTTGATCTCTTAACCTAGTTGCAAAGGAACATGCATAGAATGATAAGAATACTGAACCTTTTTGTCGTCATAGCAGCAACCTGCTGGAGATGGCTGATCCTCCATCGCTAGCCTAGCGTGGATTCAAAGCTCCGTTCAAAGAACCAAAACGAACATTGAACATCATCAATCACTCTAGTACGTTCTGTGCATCATCAGCATACACCAGCTCGCTAATCTAGAATTCTACATCATCAAGTTAACAGCAATTGAATAGTCGTGAAGCTCCCACATGAGATTGATTCCGGATCGGCGACCCATTGGTGCTAGAACGAGAATTTTACGAAGTAGTTTGACAAATACCTATTGTTAGATTCCTCATGCAGCGAAAAATCGGATGAGGACCAAGTCTGCACCCTTCACAATTTTTTAGGCAGCAGCTACCTACACGAGAAACTTCGACATGCTTATCGTCTATGACCGTCTAAGTTTGCCACCGCAATCACGATCCGAAAATTTGATGTTATAATATTAATAATGCACATAACACGCAAAATTTCCTGAAACGGTTATTGCCGGAATCAAGTCGTCGATATGGGCTGGATAGTTTTCTACGCACCCAAAAATAACAATAATTTTCCTACAAGAGAAAGGTGAGCTTGTAAGCGCAAAGGCGAATCAGACACGCTTTGATCGGCAGATTTCTCGCAGTGCCCAGTTCCTCAGGACAAGGAAGTCAACAAGAAGAATAGTAAATCAAGGAGAGCTTACAAATTTTCTAGGGATTACATTTTTGTTCCGTAAGACGTGCTCCGAGTTTTTTTGAGTGTAATTGGATGGCATCTTACCCAGCCTATTTACTCCTCCACCATTTGAGGGGTGTTTTGGAAAACCCAGTTTTGTTGGCCTTGCCTTGGTAGGCAAGGCAAGGATATTAGGTTTAAATTCATATTAGAGTATAGTAGCTTAAACATGCTGGATTATGGAACCTTTCTCGTGCTCAGAAGTGTCTAGAACCTTTTGAAGATAGGAGGCTCTATAGGTATCGCTTGTACAGAATCAGAGTGGCCAGCTTCATTTCTCCACATCGAAACAAGTCTTCTTCTTCTTTCATTCTCTTTTAAGAACAGTTACTATAATAGTATCCTAGCAGCAGTTTGGGTGCCAGAGTGATGATAGATCAATGGCGCAAGTACCTGTTCCAGGAGCATAGTGTCGTAGCTGTGAGCCCTTTGAAGACTTTGAATCTGCTGGATGTCTTGATCAAGACAGAACGCGAGGGTTTCACCCCTGTCCTTGAGAAAGTTGGCTCCATGGTCAGTTTGGGTAAACAAGGTCAAGACTTCGACGAGACCCAGGAACGTCTTCGTGATGGGCTAGAAAGCTTCCAAAGAACTGGCGGTAAGGATCAGCCTGCCATGTGATCTATTCTTCTACGTTATGTTTTAGTGCTGTCATGGATTCAGCAGCTTGTGATCATTGACAGTCAAGATGGATTTACAAAAAAAATGTATGTTGTTGAAGAGGAGGCCTTGAATCCTGTGCATCTCTGATAAAAGTCTGGGGTCCAAGCTGCCATTTGATGTGCAAGGGCTCATCAGTCCATTTGGGTATGGCTTGCAATTGGTAAGGAGAATTGGGGTATGAAGTTACAGTATGATTGACTTCCTTCAAGCTGATTTTGTCTGCAACTGGAGCTGTAATTTGATACCTGAACAGTATGCAAATTGTTTGGTGTCTTGTGCAGTGGGTGCACAAGGAGATGAAGAGCTTTTCACATGGAACCGCACACACCTAGATATCGATGTGACTCTCAAGTCTTCAACTTCAGTGACTAGTAGTCTCTTGATTGTCTTTGGGGATGCAAATCTTCAGTTCCGTAATGCCAAACATCTGAAATGCAGCCTGAAACGGGTGAAGACCGCTGGTGTGAACAAGGAAGAGCTTACAGCAATCATAAGTGAGCAAACATGGAAGCCAGACATTAACAAGAAGATCCTCAAATGGCCCCAACCAGCTCATTGCTTTGGCAAAAGGCAAGTTTCCCCAACTCCCAGACAAAAACTGCAAGATTAGTTTCATCATTTTGAGGGCATAGAGCCATGGACAGGGTTTACTTTGTGCCATATTTTTTTGAGTCCTACAACCACTGTGTTCTGTTGATTTTGAAGGTGTTGAGAAGGTGCTAAGATTAGCACCCTGATGTGTCCAAGTAGCATCCTGATGTGTGTGACCACCATCAGTGTCATCTTTGGCACCAGAGACAAGTACATACTGAATTGAACAACTAGTCGATCAGCACACAAGAAGGCCAAAGCCCTTCAGTGTCTGAGCATTGTATCTCCAGGTTGCTGGAAGGTTCAATAATGAGATTAAATGCGTGAAATGATCAGCCAAAGCTATGCTGTGACAAGGAGCGCACCAGGGGTTTTATAGGTACTTTCTACTTTGCTTATGGTAGTCTCAACCAGGATGGAAAATGCAGCAATTGCCCTAATTCCAAATGGGGGTTGAATGTGTGGAAATTGCAGAGGACAAGAGCTATGGGTGATTACTGAAATCCTGTATGCAGAGAAGCTGAGTGTTGCATCAGCTGATTCCAACTCTATGGGTGGAGGAGCCAACACCAGTGGACCTGCTTTACTGCCTGTTGGTGTGCCTGGTCCTGTTGGGGGGAAGATTAAAGCTTCTACAACACTGGATAATGGTTTGGACTTCATAGCTCAAGACAACAACCCTTTCATGTTTGCATATGGAGCTATATGTGCACAATATGATTCCAATGGTGACTATGTCATTCATAAGCTCAATGCAGGGAAGCATCCACTTAAAACACGGTCTCATGAGAGTGGGGGTAACAGCTCTTTACAAATGCATTTGGAGGGACTCTTTCTGAATCCACCTACTGGTGATCAGCAGGATGATGAGGACTTGCAATGCTTGGAGATTGTAGATGCAGTTGACAATGAGAACAATGATGATTGAACCACTTGGGCAGTTTCGGAACAGAGGGTGAAAACATATTACATTAGAATCAAGAAAAGCGGAAGTTTGAAATACTTGAACAGAACCAATTAACTTTGTGAATCACCTATATCTGTCCAGTGCTAGCCAACTTCATGATGACTGAGTCTTCCCGTTGCTTCCAAAAATGCACTAAAAACACAGAACTCAGATGTTAAATGCCTGAAAATTTTGGGTCGGTGGATTATTGTTTACTTCTCTACACCTTGACTTCACTGGGTTGTCGTGACAGCTTGTTACTGCTTATATTCATGATGAAGGTGACCATCTGAATCTTTTGTGAGCAAATAAGGTTGTCTTCAATCAAACATGATATGCTCCCTCCAATTTGCACTTTGAATTAGTTAGGAGTCACTTTCACAGGTTTCACCCCAACTTTTTAAATGCTCCTAAGTATTGAGAAACAACCCATATTTTCACAATGCAAGCCCACTATTTTATAACTAGTATGGCCTGTGCCATTGGCCCAAGTGTTAACATGAACTCAACTGATTTTTCCTCCCAAAACCTGGTTTTCTGGAACTTATTTGAATTGTCAGTGGCCGAAATCACTTTAAAATCCATATCTCCCACTTTCTGAACCCAAACATTACCAGATAAATTCCATTAAATCCTGCTCATCAAGATCTTTCCAACCACACCAAAAGCACATTGCAATTCCTCCAAAGTTTTCAGCTACAATTTAATTTAATTTTCAGTGAAGAAATCATTCAATATTCAAGAACTTTTGCACCACAAGTCCAAACGTCATGGAACAAGCCCATGCACCCCTTCTTGTTGAGAGCTTTCCAAAGACACCAAGAACACGATCTGAAGCATCCCGATTTGGTGGATCTCATAACTACAAAAGAAACTACCTTCCTTCATAGATAGATGATTGAAAACTTTGTAATGGTACAAAGATCATCCAATTCAAAATTCATTGTTGTGCTACCGTGACAATGAAGATAGAGTATTCCATTCTTCTTCTAGGCATCAATCTCCCAATTGCACAAGTGCCATCTAAGGGCACATAACAACTTCATATTGCAATCTAGCTTTTAGGTTTGTGCTTCATTTTGGTCACCTAAATCATCTTGATCAGTTGCTTTGAGCCAAGATATTGAGCAAGAGGCAATCTAATAAAACAAAACCCTAACTAAACAATCAAGATAAACCAACATGTCTTTTGCTTTGAAACTTGAACAAACTAAAATTAAAGATCTAGGTGAAGGTGTTGGTGGAGGTAATTATAAGCTAACCTTTCAAAAAATAAACAAGCTCAAATCTTGGAAGGACTCCACTCTTGTGAAAAGGTGACATGGTAAACTATACCCCCAAAAAAGTGCACTTTTGAAGATTGAGTTTTTTTTTTATAGAAGCATAAGAAAGTAAATTCAAGTTTTATTTAAATTTCATTATGAAAACATTGTGTGCTTCATTGAGTTTATGGTAAATTGAATACAAAATTTGAAGAGCTCCAATATGAAAAAACTATAAATACATTTGAAATTGATGAGTCAATATGGTGTTCATCTACTTTTTCATTATAAAGCTTAATGAAATACATATGTGTTATCTTATGTTAGGATCTAAATATCATTATCATCAGTTTTTCTTTTGTTAGAACATATTTGACACACATGTGGAACAAAATTTACACCTAAAAATAAAAGGCTTTACATAAACCATTTACAAAAGCCTATTGAAAACTTCTCAGACAACATAAAATTTTAAAAGTAAAGCACATTAATGAAAAATTATCATTTTTTTATCATAAAACTTAAAACAATGAATGTACAACCATTTTTTATTATATGGGATTTGTTGATTTCCAAAGTTTATTTTCATCCTAATTTTCTTGGGGCTATCAAGGTAGTTTAATTTCCTACTTTATCTTGCTTGCACCTAGAAGCAACTCAATTCTTAACATTATTTGATTCTTGAAAGGTCTACAATAACTTCAACAAAATGGTTGGAAACATTTATCGCACCAATGGCAACTCTTTTGAACCATTAAACAAATCAAAATACACTTGTGTCAAAGTAAAATACAAGTGGATACAAGGACACCAACATGTCAATTTTTTGTTAAAAGAAAAGGGGAAATGAACAAGATGTTGCAACAAACAAGGGGGACAAACAAAGAGCCTACAATATTCATATTTTCATAACACAAAAAAATCATACCCTCAACATCCTCTTCACTTGCCATCTTCACTTGCCATCTCCAACAATGAAAAAAACATAGAACAAACCCAAAGGAAAATGATGATTCTAGACACTAAATCCCCAAACCATAATACCATTAAATGTGATTTTTTTTAAAAACTCTCTTCTTACAACAAGAGAGAAAATCTTCAATTTCAATTCCAAATACAAAATACAAAAAAAAACCCATAGCCAAATTTTTTTTTAAAACAACAAGCAAATGAACGAACATGGGAAGAACTAAAAGGAAATCATAACAGAAGAAACTCACAATTTAAGCTTGGTGATGCAAAAGACCAACATCACTAAAGCTTTTATTAAACTTTAAAATTCCCATGTGCAAATCACAACAAAACAAAGGATGGAATGAGACCAAGCACAAAACACAACACACAAAAGTCAAATTATCCTTGAACCAAAATCCTAAACCATGCATCTTCCAAAGTCTTCAAAAAAACAATACATTTTCCTAGGAATTTGAAATTTCCATGGTATGTGAAATTTCAAAAGAAAACTCCCAAACTACATGGAAAACTTCAACTTACTTGACAATCATGAAATCCCATGGAAAAGTATGACATCATGAAAATTCATAAAATCTTCAAACTCCTTAATTAGAAACAATCTTGTATGTCAAATTGTAAAGTACCTTGCCACATAAGTCCTTCAAATCATAGAACTTTTCAAGAACAATTATGTATGCAAAATCAGGAAACTCCCCACAATGAAAATCTTTGAAATCATAGCAATCTTCAAAGGGCACTCATGTACATGAAATTAAAGAGTTCCTATGGTGAATTTTTTTTAACCGTAGAAGTCCTCAAAGTCACGCATGTATGTTCATTCATAGAATTTTCTTCCCCACCATTGAAGTCTTTGGAATAAGGGAAATGCTTGAAAATTTGGACATATTTAAAACCATTGGGTTCTATGAATGGTCATGGAAACCTCAAGACTATTGGAGAACCACATTTTCTTAGACATCCTATTTTTGGATGAAATTCATGAGTTACACCACACTTTGTGAACATATTTTCTAAAACCAAGGCAAGGTCCACCCCAATATCAATACTTAAAACTTACAATTTTATTTTTATTTTTTTCCTTTCCTATGAACCTCTTTCTCTTGAATTCAATTATTTTCTGTTGAAATTTTATTGTGTCCATAGACAAAGGTGATTGGGTCCACCCATGTTAATAGGAGCAAATGGTGCCCTTTAAATGATTTCTTTATCAATAATATTTTAAAATATTCTTTAAAAAAAGTTTGAATTTTTTTTCATTATACTATTATGGTGAGATCCATATTAAAAATTTGTCCAAAATTTGTCATTTTCAAATCTTTTTAAATCCTTTTACAAGTCACTTTTAAGCAATGAAAACATTGATTACAATTGTTTTTAAAGTGTTTTGAAGTATTTTGTATTCATTAGATTGATTCCGTATTTATTCACATTTTTTTATGATATATTATGAATGCTACTATATAAGTAAATCCAAATTTTCAACACCAACTTAAATTACAGTTTTAAAATAAGAAAATTATTTAGCCATGGTTTTTTTTTAAAAATTACATGTTAGCATGGGCGGATTCAATTGAGCATTTGACTTCTATTCTAATTGCCACATGTATGTTTTTCTTTGCATTGAATTTTTCAAAAAACTGCATGAATAATTATGTTGATTTTAACACATGATTAATGTGAATTGTAATGTGTTTCGTATCTTTACATTAAAGTTTCCATAATCCCTTTTTTTTTTTTAATGAGAAAACTTGATATCACATGTTAGTTTCACATTAGTTGAATACTCTTTGGGCAAGGTTTTGCAAGGCTCAGTTTTAACACTTTCATTTGGAGCTTTAACAGTATTCATTATATGTCAAAGTCTTCACAACCTAAAGTAAATACATTTTTTACATCAAAATCTTCAAGAACTATGTATGAAGCACATTGATTTGAATAGATTGGTGCAAGTTGCATATTAACATCTTTAAAACTCAAATAAAGGTTTGCAAAATAGGTACCTAATTGCAACTTATAGTGGACTAGTATTGATTACATTTTTTAGTACCTAATAGTAATTTTTAAAATGTACTATCTACAAGCTAAAAATGTAACTTGTGAATTTGCAAAAGTACTCATCTTGTCCAAAAATCAATGATACATGACCATGTGATATAGTTTAGCTTACAATCTTTATGAAAAACAATTTCTTAACTCCGCAAAATCATGACATGAAGGATTTTGCAATTTCCATTGATTTTTAGTATCATTAAGAATCAAGAATATTTTCATATAATGTTGAAATGGGTTAGAGGACTTCTTTTTGAATTGTAGACCAAGGCTTTTGAATTTTTGGAGAGAAAATGGTGTTATATCATTACAAACTTTGATCATAGTGAATCCATTTTCAACTTCTATAAAGGCTATTCCATTACAACTAATTTTAAACTAAAAGTCCTTCATTTGATGTAATTTTTTTGATTTCAAACGATTCCACCTCTTTTATATCACAGTAGATAATACAAATCATATGGTTGAGTCATTTTTCATAAAACATTTTTAAAATTGACATAAAAGACATTTGAATTTGTAAGAGTCCCAAAACAATGACACTATGATGTCCAAAAGTGAAAATTCTAGCATACAAACACCCAAACCTAAAATTGTAGTGTTAAAGGATAGTAGTTACCATCACTAGATGGTAGTACCATGATATGGAAAAATAATTATAAGAAAATTCTAAAGTGAAAGTGCTCCATGACGGTAGTACTCTTAATGTAATGAATTGCCTTCACATGGTAGAATAACCGCAAAATAATTATGGGGAGGAATGTAAATAAAATAGTAGTTGTTAGTGAAAATATCTTTTAATCTAATTAATTTAGAAATGCATCGTTATAATTGTTTAGTTATTAGTGGTAAATATTCATTTATAATCTTCTATTCACTAGGCAGTGAATATATTTAAATTAATCAGTCCAAGTAGAAAGTGGATGAGGGATGAACGACTTTCCTTAACTAGGATTTGTGCAAGATATTAGGATAAGGTGGAAAAATCTAAGAAGATATGGAAACCCATGTGTGATAGGGAATCACTTTTGATTCCTTATTATCTTTTGGGTTCATTCCATTTTCTCATTCTTTCTTTTTCATTGTGTGTGTGTGTGTGTGATTTTAAGACGATTAATGTGTGAAGAAGAAATACAAACAATGGACTATGGTTGAAGGTCAACTTGTGATATATTTTCTAACTTGTTTTTCCTTGATTTCTTAAATGCAATGATTTTAGTTTCTTTTTAATTGATATAAAATACTACTATCTTTAGTTTGGTTATTCTTTTTTTTCTACAATAAAAAATTATTCTTTGTATTATCTACTAGGTTAGGAAGGTAGCTTTGTTGTAAGACAATAACTGCCTCTAGAGGTAACAACTAAAGGTAATTATTATTATTTTAGGTTGCAAAAGGTAGGCATCAATTATAGGAAGCATGTAGGCAATTGTGGGTCTTTTTCAACTTTATAAGTGACAATAGTTTTAGTAGGATGATAAGCAAACTAAAGGCAAAAGTTGCAAAGGGAAGATAGTAGTTACAAAAGGGTAGCAAATGGTTATGATCATTTTCCAAGTCTATTGTAGGACAATATTTGCAACATGATGATAGATAAAGAAAAGGCAATCCCTACCCTAAGGTCTTTCCATTTTTTTTTAAATTTCTTTTCTATGCAACAACCTTTTCCTTGATGGTAACTAGGTTGCCAGTCCCACGATCTTAAATTTAACATAAATTTGGAAGAACATTTTACTTTGGAAGAACATATTTGGAATGTAAAAAATTACATGGCACACATGTAATACCAATAACTACAAATTGAACTCAAATTACCTTGTTCTTATTTAATTGAACCATTGATACAAGTGAAATCTTTCATACACAAATATTAGTTAATCCTTGTGTAATAAGGATGAGCAATTGTATGGCACACTTTGGGACAATGGGCATGAAACAAAATATCACCACAAAAATGAATCAAAAGTTTTATGGCGAGTTATTTAGTGGTTGTCAAGAACATACATACAAAAAATGGGGGATTTGTAACTAGCCTTGCAACTCGGTTTTTAAATTGCAACGATCATTTGCCACTCATTGCAACTTAACATATTTTTACGGGCATGACTATTATCAAACAAGTTGCACATGAGTTGCAATAGATGCAATTTGTATACATATGCAATTTGTGCAACTCAATTATAATTATGTAGGAAAAACTATTGTGTAACTCAAATGCAAGTAGTTTACAATTACCATGTTAATGTTATGTTGACATCATTTTTCATCGATCCATCGAAATCTGACATGTAGCACAATCAAAAGTTGCCATGTAGCATATTAATTGAATTTTGAAAGAATTTTTTTAAAATCTATTTAAGTAGCTAAATATGTCAATACAAAGGCATAGGTAAAAAATAGGACTAAATACTTACTTACCTAAATAGGCAAGTAGATAGGAAGGTAAAAAACTAGGTGAATTAATTAGTAGCCATGTAATTATTATTATTATTATTAGTATTAGTATTTAACGGTTAAACTTTTTTTGAGCTCATCCCAAATTGACACATGTATTTTAATGTGAACACACAAGAAAAATAAAATAAAAATTATATAATTTATGAGATGAAATTTAAAGATGAAACATATGGGTTAAATCTTTTAGTTGCACATTAGTTGCAAATTGGGCTTATAATTGTTTTAGAAAATTCTCGCATTCTTTTTCTAATTTTTTAACTATACAATTAAATAGGTAATTATTTGATAATTATATGTGAATCAATTATCTAAAATAGTCATTGGAATTTTTTTGAATTAGTTGGTCTAATTTAACTAACTAATTAGTTAGTTATCAAATAATTGATGATTTAAATCTAAATAAAATTCAGATAATTAGCTAGTTAATGAATGTAGATAATTAATTTTTAGATAATTAATTCAGAAAATAAATTATTTAAAATAAATCAATATTTAATTATTTGAACTAATCATTCCAATTGAACTAATTTTTAATTAGTTATTTAAAATAACTAATTATCTGAATTCAAATAATTAGTCATTTATTTTCTGAATTTCCATTTTTAAAAAAAATAATTTTCTAAATTAACTAAGAAACTAATTATCTGAATTAGATTAATTAATACTTAGTTATTCAATATAATTAATTAATTCATAATAATTAAATAGGTTATGTATTAATTAATATTTAATAGTTAATAAATTACTGAAAAATATTCAGTATTAAATATAAAGGCTAAATACGAATTTTGGTAAAATACATACTTATCAAATAATTAATTATCTAAATTTTTTAATTGAATAATTAATTATTTGAGTTTATTAAAAAATAATTTAAAAAATTGGATTGGTTAATTCAGATTAAATATTAAATAAAATTTAATAGTTCATAAGTTACTGAAAAAAATTCATTATTAAATATTAAAAATTAAATATGAATGTGTTTCATTATTAACTTATTAACAATTGAACAACATTCATAAAATAGTGAAAAAATAATATTTTTATAGTGGCACATTGATTAGTTATATCAAGGGGAATCAAAGTTGACAACTAATTGCAAATGTTATATTTAATGGGTAGTGAAATTGTGCACATGTGGCATGATCATATGTGTCAACAGTGTACATTAGTTACAACATAATTGTTGATTATATGTTACATTTACATTATTTTATGATGTAGCTGCAACATGCAATTAAAGTGCAACTTGCCTAAAAATCAAACATGATTGACTATTTCCATATGTATGATGCATACATTACATTGTATAAATATCCCATTTGTAACTATAATAGAACTCCTTGATTTTTTGACATGACATTTTATTTATTAATTGTCTTTATTTCTATGCTTATTTGTAATGTAGTTGTATATTAGTTGTTTTGCAACTTTAGTTGCAAGGCAATGTGGTTTTGACAAACAAGATTTCTCATAATGCTATGTGTGTGAGTGTTCACAAACTAATGTGCCATATGTGGAATCCATCTAAGATGGAATTTTTATATCATTATTATTACAAATTGAAATGACATTAATGTAAGCTTACCTTCTCACCACATCTTACTTCAATGTCAACTTGAAAGAATTCATAGAAAAGTTCATATTGTGGAAGGGTACATAAATGAGGTTTAAGGAAAAATCACAACTTTGCATTTTATTTGATAATTTTATTTTATTGTTCTAAGGTTGAATTTATTATATATATATATCAATTAGGTAGTTGCAAGTTAAGGTGGATAATTTTGTGACATATGACATTCCATATATACTTGTCCATTTTGTAGTGTTAAACTTGTAGTCTATTAATGGTACTCTTGCTTAAGTGGGGATTATGTGATGGAAGTTGAATAAATTTAATCCATTGACAAAACCACAACCTAAACACCTCTTTAACAAATATGTCAAGAAAACAATAATAATAGTCTAACCAAAAATGATTGGTCATTCAAAAATTCATAACTTGCTTTATGTTAAGGTTTTTCTAACAAAGTCTTTGGATCTAGTTTTGTTTTTCTTTCATGTATCAAAATATATTAAATCCCTATACATTGTTTGGATTGAAAATGAAAATAAAGAAAAATAAAATTTAATGGAAAACCAAGATGTTGATCATCCATATCTAGTTACTTCAAGAGTCCATTATTATTTGTTTGGTGTATATTTGTTTCATAATATTGTTACATATGAGTTCAACTTCAAGTTAACATTTTGTAATCACTTGAAAAAATGAAAAATTCATGAATTTGTTAGAAGTTTATTACACATTTCAATAAATTGCATGTTGCAAAAAAATTACAATGGGAAACAAAAAGTTATTCACCCTAACTTGCATCCACCCAAATCATACACATGAATTGACAGCCTACATTAACACTTCTTCAAACACAATTGTGTAAATCTTTTACTTGCATACATACATTATGTCTAAATTGGTACACAAGTTCTCATGATTAAATAGTGGGGCACACTCAAAAGATCACATAACTCTAAACATTTGAAAATGCATAATCTTTATGTGAATTAAAAGGTGTTGCAAGGTTAATGGAAATGAAAATTTTGGCTGCTAGGTTTAGCATGAAGAATTGGACCCTTTGGTTTTCCAAAGGCAATAACTTCATAGTGTCCTGATGTCTTTGAGGATAACACAAGGCAATGTTATCATAATTTCAATGATAGTACCTTACCTTGTTAAAATTGACACATGTAAGTGGTTACAAGCTATAGTGATTCATTTTGGCAAATAAACCATTCCTTAAATGACATGCTCTGAAGTTCCTAGTTAGACCCAAGATGGGCCTAATTTATTCAAACAGCGGAATTGTGAGGAATTCGGGGTATGTTCCCAACTTTCAGCACTAGAAGGGGTAAAGGGGCGTGCTAAAGCTCCGAGATGGGACTAGGAAAAGTGACAAGCTTTAGTTATTTATTCGAACCTGCATCAAACTAACCAACAAGTTGGTTAGTTCACTTTCTAAAGCACCTTTAGTGCTAGGACAAACCATGGGCAACTTTGGACTCACAAAACTCACCACAACCCGAATTCGGGGCAAGCCACCACCTTCCCTCATATAGTATTCTCTACGTCTCTCCATGGCACCTACATCCGAATGGTTTTTTGTCTCGAGATCCCAAGGAGAAGTCCCGAAATTGTCCCGGTTTGGACTCTCGAGACTTTGCAAGGTCATAACTTTTTGTTCAAACCTCCGATTGGAATGAGGTCTAAAGCAAGCTTGTAGCTCTACTCGAGAGCTTTCCAATGGTGTATCGCACTCCACCTGCACGCACTAAGGCCGGGTTGATTCCCGATTTTTAATGGTCGAGAGTCAAATTGCCAATTTTGATTCCCGGCCTTTCTTTTTGCCATAACGTGTGCTGAAGATGTCTAAATGGCCCATGCGAGCCCATTTTCGAATCTACACTTCAATAGTTTTCCAATGATATAAAGAACACCCCAATGCGAGGTGTTTTGACCCCTGCAATTGAATTCTGAAATTTTGGGAGTGCCGAAGGACTCCCAAATCCCCATTTCAGGAATGTGAATTTCATCCTCACACTCTCTCAAAGTAGGGTTGCGACATTAAAAGTCCATGTGATAGTGTTAAAATGACAATTTATTCTAATATCATTAGTTAAATGGGGAATTACATAGTGGTTAATGAACTAAAAAACTTCATATGATGATAAGCCAATTTAAATAACTTTTTAATATACATGTTAAAGGAAAACAAATTCAAATCCACCAAAAATGAATATGATATGGACTTATGAAAATATGGTCCATTTCAAGTCATTCAAAAGTTCAAATCTTTTTTTTGGTTAATTTTTTATAATTTTTTTTTTTTTTCCATCTATGTTCCTTTTGTTATAATGTATCATATATTGAATCCTTATAAAATAACCCAAATAAAAAAATCATAAAAATGCATGTATAAAAAACCACAAACATAAAACCAATCCATATTTTTCAACTTAAAAAATCAATTATTATATATTTGGTGCATGTATATTGCAATGTTTTATTATAGATGTTGTTTTATTAAAGTTGAAATTTTAAATCTAACCACAAAATTGACATTTTTTTATGAGATGTTAATAACATGTAAATGCACAAGACTTTGCAAAAAGCTATATTGTGACACAAAAAATGACTCATCTTATCTTGCAACCACCCACCCATGTCTATAAAGCAATTAATACTTTAAATTATTTTTGAAAAAAAATTATAATTCTTTGAAAATCAATATTTTCTTAACAATTTTTTTGTTATTTTTAAAAATTAAAATATTTTCATCATTCTTAAAAACAGTTTACTAATGTCAAAATTGCAAAGGTAATAGGGAATGTAGCCTTTTATTTGGACTTATACCAAATTTTGGTTGGGGAAATCTCAATGTCAGATTCAAATAGGTTTTAACCCTTGAAAAACCCATGGAATTCAATCTTTTTCTTTGATTTTGGGGCTGGTATATAAGCTACCTTATTTAATGTTAAAAGGGGCCCTCAAAACATAATTTTGGTGGTAAACTTGCTAGAGGAAATTTGTTTTTTTTTCCATAACTTCCCTTCTTCAACTTCCCAACCTTTCTTGAAATGCATGTAAATGGGGTCATTTTCTAACATTTTTTAACATGGTGGGTGTAAGCGAGGTAAATCGAAATTTTGATATATTTTGGCAAAATTACATGCAAATAGATGTAAAGTACAACAACACATTCCCTCATAAAATTGTTAGAATTTTATTTATTTTAGTTCAATTATCAAATATAAAATATTGGTTCATTGACGTGCATTACTTTTTTAATTTTACATTTTAACAATAGGTTTCAAGTAAGTGCCAAATAGAGTTTAACAAAGGGAACATTATTTTTTTAATTTATGATTCTTTTGAATATATGGCAATCTTCATATCTTAACCTAATACATATTTATTTCATTCAGCTTTGTAACATTAAAATACATTTGAACATATATTATTAGTCAGTGTGTTTCAAACATATTGTTATCTACATTTTAATCTCATTTTCTTAAAAAATTAACTAGATTTTTAAAGACCTAATACATGGTCGAAATGGAACTTGACATATATTTTTACCCAAGTTAATGCTATTTTTTATAATTATATGCATGACTTCAAGATTTGAGTGGCTAGTCCATGGAAACGTCTATTTTTTTCATCTACTTGACCATGTTTTAATCGTGCTACCATTTGTATTTGCTATGGGCTTCCAAAATTAGTCTATGACATACATATATATGAGGAAGTTATCACCTTAATTTCAATAATGTGCATCACTTGTAATTGGATAATTCCGGACCATATATATATATATATATTCCAATATGTTCCAATAATTTTACTTGTTCAAATATGCTAGGAACATAAATTCTTTCAATTAGAGATCATGAGCAAACACATCTCCAAGACCATTTGATCCACCACTTGACCCTTGATCTCCACCACTATCGCATGTATTGAGCTATTAGAGACTACATAACTTTTTTTCACTATCATAAACTAGCATGTCAATAACAGACATGTTTTTTCTTGAGCATATTTTGCTTCATGAAAACACAAAGTAAATCAGAAAAAAATATGTTTTTCCCTTTATTCCATAAAACCAACAGGTCCAATCTTAAGCTATTGATCACAAATGCGGGCCTTGCTGCATTAAATCCAATTCCAATTGCTAAAGTGCATGTAGCTCTTGCTGAAGCATTATTGCCACACATGATTCGTAGCTGCTGATCACAAATGACCTACTATAAATCAAATTCCAACTGCCCCAAGTGCACATAGCTTTTCGCTGAAGCATTTCACACTACTTGGACTTCAAGAGCGTTTCTAGGCACTTTGGATTGGCATCAGCATAATTTTTGTTACCGATTATGTGAATGTGATTGTTTATCAAATTTTTAATCTATCTATCACACACTTATGGTCAACCAATCCAAAATATATATCATTTGTGATGTGAAAATTGTGAAAGTTATTCATGCGATTCACAAACATGGTTCAACCATTATGAGATCATATGGTTTAATAGAGATTACAAATTTTATAGAGGTTGTCATTTTTATCAATTTCTTTTCAACCATATTTTTCATCTTTCAATACATTGTGATAGGTATTTCTTCACAAATCTATTTTAACATCACATAAAAAAATTTAAATTAAATGAAATTTCTTCAACAATTAACTTTTTAATGTTTTGGGCTACCATAATATGTGGAAACACATATAAAAATTCCTCTTAATGTTGCATTGTTGAAATTACTAAACAGCGCATCCAAGAAAACGATATTTGTGACAGCATTATTGTATTCTTTGTAGCATGCTTTCACCACCATAACACAAGGGCCATTTTACATTTACATCCCATGTTTCAAGCTCTTTTCCGCTAGCTTCCATTTTCCAAAACTTTGTTGACAGTCTGAGTTGCTTCTGGTTGAAGGCTTCTGCATGTATGGTTGCAATGTGACAATACATGTCTAAAATCAGTCAGTGATGTTTTTGGGCAACCAAATTTGGAGCTGAGAAATCTGGTTTCAACTTCTACAAAGATTTTTTTCATGGAAAACTACTTACCTAAATTCACCAGACTTCCAGAAAAAAGGTTCTAAAAGGCAAGAATTTCATTATACGTTCCAGTAGGCAGCCAAGAATAAAGAAGAATTCTAAACCCCTTTTTTTCCCCCTACTTTCATATCTGGTTTATAGCCAAATTTGGTTAAGTTCCCTTGGGGATGATCATCACTTTCACTACATCACAAAATTGGACAAAAAAACCACTGAAATTAACAGGATTGACACAGCTCCAAGAGATGGTAAATGGGTATGATTCGGTCTGAGTTTTGACATGTGAAACACAGACCTTTTCTTCTGTCCACTGATAAGAGAGCTCAAGCTTTGGGGAGCTATTCTTGATAACCAGGAGTGTTTCTTGCAATGCGCTTCTCACTCAGAGTAAGTCTCAAGATAGAGGCCATGGAGAGAATTTAACACATCTAACTCATTAAATCCCCTAGCATGGAGACTTTGAGCCAAGTCTTGCTGGAGAAGTTTGACAGGGAGAAAAAAGACATGCTGAGGAGCATGACCTATGCAACAGTTCCAGTGTAGAGTAAGGCCCACCAATGCCACACAATGATGGCAAAGTTAAGGCAACTAATACACAAGGAAGGCAGTTGCATATGGTGAAGCTGTCCTCATGACAGCCAAAAGAGTAAGGAAGTACTCTACAAGATTGAAACTCTTTCAAGTAACATTTCTTGAATCTCTGAGGCAAATGTACAAGTGCAATGGAGCATTTTGGGATAAATGACACTTCTTGGAGCAGCTTGACACAAAGATGGGTGGTAGTGAAGCATCCTTGACCTTGTCAAAGAGCTTTGTCAAGTCATCATTTGTTTCTCACTACAGAGGAATCAGGAGTTTTTGTTGTCTCAACACATGAAGAGTTGTTGCTTTTGGCATCTGTTGTTAACCCCCCACAAAACACTTCAGTCCTAGATTAGACTTGCAGACAACATATGAACCTAATTGCTCCCTAATGACGAGAGGTCAGAGCATGACAAATTTGTGTATCTCACTGATGATTCTTGTCATAAAATTGCTAGATGAGGCAATCATCATGTGAAGAAGGATGCAGCACAGAAAATGCAGTGACACTGTGCATCTACCTGCTGAAGGGGCAGGGGATATTTATGTGCAAGTTGCTGTGAAATCAAGAGCCCTGATCCCAATCTGAGAGTCCCCTTTCCCAAGAGATCTCCTTAGTGGGCCAGTGAAATACAGGGCTTTTGTAAACATCTCTGTCCACTCAATCTTCAGCAACATTTACAAATTCAATTGAGAACCTCTTGCAAACATGCCTGCCATTAAGAGTACAAGAAATCAATCAATATGGAGAATTCTACTGCTGCAATAAGAGCAAGAGATGTTGGATGTTTGACTTTGTGTACCTTATGACCGTCCATCATAGCTGCTGAATAGGGGTAAGCGGGTCATAAATCAACTTCTATGAACAACCATTTTCAGGCAGAAGCTTGCAGAAAAAATGTTGGAACTCTGCCATAGCTTGTTCCTCAGTGCCTGCTCTGAACAGAGCTGGGTAGAACAGCCAAATTGAGGAAAAAAATAGGAAACACAGAGTGATGGGTATGGAGACAAGTTTTGTGACTTTGAGATGAAATCTGCGTCGAATGAAGACCTCTAAAGCAGCCAGAATTCCATGTAAAGTGAAGAAAGCTGTCACTTCCCCTGTTGGCCATGATAGTGAAATGTAAACAAAGAGCAATTCATGCATCAGGCCAGAGACCACAAAGCATGAAAGCAGAGCTAGTGTTCGAGGCCATAATGGCACTTGGGAGAATCTCTGAGAATCCAAATCTGTGACAGCAGAAGAAAAAAATTTAAGCATCAATCAGGTAGGGTACAGAGCACCATGGTGGACAAGAACAGAAAGATTTGCTACCATGCTGTATCCCTCTCAAGTCTTCACCTCTATCTATGTTGTGACAGAATCGAACAGAGAATGGAACTGGTTTTCTTCAGTTTTTGAGTGATATTTGTTGCCTTAATGTGCTTCAACTGGTTGTTTGCTGCTGGAGATTCAGACCCATTTGCAAAAATGTGAAGCATGATCATTGCTCAGCTAACTCGCCAAAGGAAGGGTTTAAGCGATAGAAGCTGACCTGTGCGGGAATGAAGGAGACCAGAAAATTCAAATCGTTCAGTAACAAGAGCATCAGAAGGTTTGTAAGATTCATTCAACACTTTTGCCTCCACTCTGCTTGCAGGAAATTTCCCTGAGTTTGCATCTTGTGCAGCTCGCAAACAAACATACAACACAGGTTCATATACAGCAGTGCGTATGAGATTGCTAATCAGAAGATTCCACCTCTTTCCCCAGAATTCTGTAAGAGAGCTTGACAAAAAAGGCTTGTTGTATGCTGGTTCAAGTTCTATAGCCGTTGCTGCTGACACGATTGTAGCAAGGCCATCAAATACCAGGCTGCATGAGACATAGATGTGAAAGCTGTACATCATATAAATGAGCCACCATTGCAACTGTATGCGAAACGTATACATGCTACTCAGCAGTGCCAGAAAGAGGAACTTGAGGAACAACCTCAGCAATACAATGTGCCATAGCTGAGATTCATCCAGAAACTGGATCAGATTCCTACCACCCAATGCTCCTTTCCCAGTCAAATGTGAAGGTGGTGGTGTTGCCTCAGGATTCTTCAGAGTCTTGGAGCTTTTGTTTTCTTGCACTTCCCCACTTGACCTAATTCTCTTCCTCTGAATGCTGGAGGTCTTGACCCCAACATCCTGAAGGACAGAAGGCTGGTGATTGCGGTCTTGGATTTTTTTGATGCCTTGGTGAGCACCAGATCCTCCAGCTGCTCTAGCTTGGGATGTAGATTTGGTCTTCAGCTGCAGAGAGAGGCTGATGACAGCAAGAAATCTAGGGAAAGTAGAAAAAGCCCAAGGGTCAGCTGCAGGACCAGCATCCCAACACAAGAGTAGAAGCTTGAATGTGGTGAGCCAAGTGAATAAGAAGGATACAAATCCCCTCTCAAACACAGTTGCCAGTTTCAATGGCATGTAGATATAGAATGCAATCAAAGGCAACAGTGCAAACAACCTCCACACTCCTTTGGGGAGCTTCATCACTCCATAGTACACATACACCATTCCTAAACTGCTCACAGCTACCACTGCCAAAGTTGACCAAGCCATACTTCAAGCCCCCAAGCCTTTGCAGAAAAAAGAAACACCACCCTTGTTCAGAGACAAAAAAATGAAACTTGAAAACCAAAGAAAAAAACACACCTAAAGCTCATCAGATGCTACAAAACAAAACAAAACAAACCCATCTGCAAAGGAAATGTTGGCAAACAAGTTGGAAGAAGAAATATACAACCTTTATCACTTGGGTAACTTGCAAGAAACAACACTCCTTGGGTCAGCTGTGGAAGCAACAACAACTTCTTACAACAGCATTCAAGCAAGCATTCAAGCAAGCAAGCAAGCTAACTAGCTGAAAAACCCATTGTCAAATTCAGCTAGTTTTAGGTACTGTAATTTTTGAACACCCAAGTTCTCTAGTCAAGTATTCATCAGGCATCACAGATCTGCATTGTGTCAGCATTTGCCTCAAAGTCCTGAGCTTTTGGAGTTCCAAAAACTAAGCTTGACTGACAATATGTGGGCCTCATTTGTGTTAACACTTTTTAACACTCTTTCTTTCTCTCTCCCTCTCTAATGAAGAGTCTTTTTCTCTCCATACTCTCCATGTGGCATGGAGACCTATTTGGCTATCTGGTGGACCCTTTGGGTAAGTGTGTACTGGATAGCCCAAGGGTGAGTGGCATTCTCTATCAGAATACAGGGCCTTGGACCAGGCCTAGCCAAGTGCAGGCCCGCATTTTGGGACATGTCCCCAACCCTTGGCCCTTAACCACCCTAAAGCAAAAGGCCAAGTCCAGCCTATCATTTTGGGACATGTCCCCTGCTCTTGGGCCTTAACCACCCTTAAAGCAGAAGGGGAAATTTATCATAAGTCTGAACATTTGTTATTCAGGAAGTAATAGGAGTCGGAGGGATCTTACACCTACTATTTAGGTGCGGGAGAGGAGTTAGACTAAAATTTAGGTGGGGGAGGAAAGTTAGGTGTAACTTTCTTTTCACTCCTAAACAGGAGCCTTAAGATAGCATAACTTCATGCAGACTCTTCAAAGAATGGGCATCATCAGATCCCTCCTCTTTTGTCCAAGGGATATTCACAGAAATATATGTAGTGCACACCAAATACACTTAGGAAATTTCTCTGAGTGCTTTACTTCAGCAGTTGTGAGTTTATGGCAGGCCTAGACTTGTCCCCATTGTTGGCTACTTTGTATCAATTGTCGATATCGGTCCACAAATAGGTGTGTGCAGAATATAACCAATCCAAGCAAAGAAGTCTGTTGTGTGAGCTCTCCAATGGATGGATCACACATCATTTTTCAGCACATTGGTTATTATGCCGCCACAAAGTGCACATTCAACAAGCCACAAAAGACATGAGTACCATCAATTCAAAAATTCAAATAATGCAATAACACAATAATCCCTCAAGAAAAAAATGTTATGAACCAAGATGACAATTCATGGTACGCCCACAAAATGAAGTACCATAACTGGTACAAGAGAACAATACTTGCACATAGTATGCATAATGAGAAGCAAACCAACTTTTTCACCTCTCAAGTTTTCCATTATTATCAAGGAATTTTTCAAAAAAGTCAAAAACTTTTAAAGCAACATTGTATGAATACCTAACTCAAGATGGGTTGTCAGCCAATTACTAAGCTTGCTTTTCATAAATATTTGAGTGTACTCACTCGACCTTCTTGAATTAACCAAAGATTGCACAACCACAATTTTGACTAGTTTGATGTATTTTAAGTTTTTAACATATTGTGCATCTGGGATGTCGTCAACAAACTCCATATAAACTGAAAGGGTTATTAGTTGCAAGGTTCAACCATGACAATCTTGGAATTGTTCTTCACTGCCAAGATGTATAAAGAGCATTCCATATGTATAGAGATCATTGCATATTCAAGGTTGTGGGGTTAAACATAGGTGGGATCGTACATCTATATAGGGTCACATTTCATACCTATACAATACACAACTCTGATTAGCATCCTAGTTACACACAATACACTAAACATTTACCTCTACCATTGCCTTGGCATAAATCCTTTGACAAGGAAAGGAAAAGAAAAAGCATCATCAACGGCTTGGTCCTTTTTGTGTTACCTTTCCTTGGAGATATAATCAACATTGAGAACAATTTTACCTTAATAAAGAAATCCAAATGTGATTCAAATAAAATGTTGAACATGCACTATGATTCTGGTGATTGAAACATACATAATTGTGCCACAACATGGTGAACAATGAATGGACCTGTTGGATTAACAATGGATGAAAAATGAAAGATGAATCCATGTTACATCCACCATTCATCCATTAGGAACTCTTACAATAGTGTGAAAATCCAAGCCTCCAAGGACACATCATAAGAAAAATCGCAAGGATCAAAATTTGAAGTTATGATATAAGTAGTTATAAATTGCTATGGTAAGTTATATGGTGACAAGATTGATAAGAATTGGTGCAGATTGGAACTATGAATTCAAAATTATGAGCATGAGTGATGTATTAACTGGTGGACAATTTGTATTATTTACTTCAAATAATAATAACTGGTTCAAGATTTGACTATGGAAACACAAAACTGGCTCTGAAAACAATATCATTCTATAAAAATTTGTCACAAGTATGTTCATGGTGATATTCATCGTGTCCTTATCATCACATTGTTGAGACATAAATGCCAAGTGGAACCACCCACTAATAAAAACTCCTGTTGATGTTAAAAGCAAAAATACCTAATGTGTGATCTAATAATAAATTTACACCAAATTGCTAGGTTTGGAAATCTTTTGACTTTTTAATTAGTCAGATATGTAAACAATTTTGTGAATGCTTCAATTTTAACTTACAAAACATGCATTCATGTTGAAGTAGTAATTTATAGAATCTACAATACCACCTGCCATGTCCATATACTCATCCCCTGAAGTCTTGCAGTTTCACCCGTTGTTTTTCGGATAATGATGGATTGCAGGGAAGCTGAAGTCAACCTTAAGCCTTGTCACATCTTACCCTCAATTTGGAGACTAATTGTTTATTGGGAAAACACAATTCTGAGTATGGTATGGTCCATTACAGTACATATCTGGTTGCGTCAGACATATCAGACAAGAATCTCCTCCTGATCACCATTTGGATACCGACAGTTCATATCTTAGGAACAAGTAGGAGATGGATGCAGTACCATAATGATTTCATCAAGCTTTCCCTCTATAGCTTCTTGTTGAAAGTTGTTCTTCACACGCAACAAACAATATCCTCCAATAGCTCACCATTAACCCAAGTGCCTATGCACATGTATTCAATTCATTTACTAACTGGGAGTAAGGCAGGCCCATGAGATTCAATCTGGCCTGGCATGCATCAATGCCATCATAACCACATTGCATTTTGTCATTGAGCAAGTCCACTGCTTTGAATGCTCCTCCGCCACTGCTTCTCTGAAATCAGTTCACAACAGATGGGTCAACGATTGCTCAGCATGAGACACATTTGAGTGACCCACAAGAGTGAAAAAGTACTTTGTGTGGCTTTATCCAATAATCTTCCCCTACCAATACATTTCTGTATGGCAACATGTGGATTTCATAAAGCCAATTTTGACAGAACACCACTGAAACCAACTACCACAGCTGCATAAAAAGACGGCATACCTTATAGAAGTCAACAGCTAAGAAATTAGTCCACCGGTTTCCAGATGCTTTGTAGCAAACATCAAGCATGTTCTCCAGATTTGCAGAGTTGTCCACACATGACAAATTCTCATTTGGGTCATCACGGAAGTAGTTTTGGAGCACAAGGGATTTGTTTGCATCATTCATGGGCCTAGATTCCCCTCGATTTGGGCACGAACTTGGCTGCATACCTCCATCCCCCCCTGAAACCCAGCACATTTGTTCAGAAAGATAACATGTAAAGATCATTCACATCAAAATATTCTACCATCAAAAGCTGGAATAAAGTCAGAACTTTTCTTGTTCTGCAGCTTTAGCTTTCCACCTGGATGTAATCAGTGTACTCACACATATTCTCGACCATATAGTTCCACTCATAAGCAATGCCCTCACTTTCCTCCTTTGATTCTATAGAAGTAAATACAAGCAACCGCTGGTTGGTTTGAATCATCTCATCAACTGTAGGCCAATCACCCCCTGTTTTGGGCATCTTTGAAACTGGAAACCAGAACTGCTTCAGCCCAGCATTCATGAACACTTCACTCACACCATTGGGGACTTGGACATAATCCTCAATGAAGATTATAATGATCTCTGTCGGATTCGCTACAAGGAAGAGCTCAATCTCCTTCAGAGTTTGGCTGGCTGGTTGCTGTGAAAATAAAAAATATCCCAACTCAGAACACTCATCTCTTTGCAGAGGTTGTTTGCAGCCAAAAATATCCACTCTTTCAAACATCAACATATCCAAATCTTTTCCAAACATGAACACGTGGCACAACTAAAGAAGACTACAGGACTGACTTGCATATATTGAGACCAGCTAATAAATCCTATCCTGCTTTCAATTGTGCATCTTTGCATGACTACTTACTCTGTTATGCAAATTCTGAACTACCCAAGTCCATAGCAAGAGCTTAGAAAAAGGACTGAGTCAAACTCACAAATGCAGTATGGTTGTAGCAGATCCCACCTTCAGAATGACAGAGCCAGACATCATCCAGAAAGTCGTAAAAGTCCAACATGAAGCCCCTCACTCCATTCTGCAACAATCAGGAACTAGAGCCAAACCTTCTAAGCAATCATAAGATTTATCATGCTATTTCCTTCACAATCAGTTGTATCAAGACCTGAAAAGATACCAATGACAAGGAAGATTATGTGGAAAGAGAAAGCACAAGGCCACAAGAGCAGTAAAAAGTTAGCATAAGGATGCTGTGAGCAGCTTACATTGAGCTGGTCTGTGACAGAGTCTTCCTGGTTCATGTTGGTTTTGAGGATAGAGCCAGTGGCAGACGGTTCACCTTCTATGGCAAAGGAATTGTGCGTTGTGAGCCATGCATATTTATTGAAAGGAAGGTGTGTGCTCTGCAACATCAATCATAGAAAAATCTATTATTGCAAATGAAGAGACCTACACCTGTGATGGACAAAGAATGTTGGAAAATGACAGCAGATTATAAGCTTTTTTGTAGGTTACTTCTACATCTGCAGAAGCAAGAAAGTGAAACAGAATCATTGTCCTTCATGCATTTACACCTCTGTTTTCTTGTGTCAATGTCAATGGGAGTTCAAACCTTGGGAAATGAAGGCACAGGTGTGGCCTGGCTGCGAATACAAGTTGTGGACACATCCCCAGCTGCAGCACACAAACTGCAGTATAATCCTGATGAACAATCCGCATCAACATTGCACTCATCTCCAATCTGCTGCATCAAAAAACAAAAAAAACCCAACAATTCAACAATCTCTTCCACATGGAAATTGTCCCATTCTCATTGTTTGTCATCATATTTTCCTCAGCATTGGCTCTTTGACCACTGTACAAAAGAAACCCCTTGTGTCCTAACCCTAAACCTAACTGAAGAGGCTCAACTCACAATGAAACTGTTGCACGCCAGTGCTCCCAAAACAAAAATGTCACAGACAAATGAATGCACCCCTCTGTCATATAAACAGCCTGCCAATAGCCTCATAATTGCAATGCAAAATGATTGTCAACTAAGCTTAGTTCAACCCCCTATATTCCAGAAGTGGAATTGATTCAATAACAATAATAGAACAAGAATGTATGAGCATTCAAAAATCGCAATTCACAATACTGAAAAGGGTGGTCACGGATGGCAGTTAGTGAAAACTTTCCACAACAAACTCAATCTGAATACCAGAAAATGAAACCCAAATAGGGAGATTGTGTACTGGCCTGAGCTTGTCCACTAGAATCTACAGAAACAGCAGCAGCAGTAGCAGTCAGAGCCAGAGTTTCCAGAAGCAATGCCACCAGAAGAAGCTCTAGCATTCTTCCCATAGTAATCATCCCAACACCATCCTGCTACCTGCAAAAAGCAAAAAAAAAAAAAAACATGACTGTCACCCCACCACCCAAGATTTTTGATAACAAAAATCGGAGATATCAAATGTGAGAGAGGGACAATCAAAGCTCAGTGACATCAAATACCACAGCACCCAACTGGAACAAAAATCTCAAACAGTAAAACAGATGACAAGCTGGTGAACAGAAGAAACCTAGCTCACAAGAATCATGACCACTCCATTGCTTGAGCTGCAAGGAAGTTGATGAATTTGAGCACCCAATTGCAGCAACATGGGCACTGTTTTGTAACAGCAACCAACAACTCACAAGAAGAAGGGACATATGCTGAAGGCATATGCCATGGCACAATAATACGACAAGGGAAAATAAACAAGGTGGTAGTTTTAGGGTTAAGGGGTTGAATGGACTTTGAACCAGTTGTTGATGGGCTAAGTGGAATTTTTTGCAGAATTTTGCCCCAAAAATATTATGTATAATTGAAATGGACTTGGTATTATAGTCCTTTGGTGTTGTGTAGAATTTGGAACTTGATTTGAGAGATTGGAGGTTCTAATTTCAATTCATATGGGAATTTTTTGGTTTGAATCTATTTGTTTATCCCCTAGTTTCAATTCTAGTTCTTTGCAAAAACCAAGTAAGAAGATAAGAGACATTGATTGCATCGTGAAGTTTGAAATGCTTCTTTTTTCCTTGTGTTAATGTGGTCAAAAATTGACAATGGTCTTGTTAACAAACATTTTATGGTTAGGGTATAGTTTTGGCATGATGTAGTTTTTTCTTTCTAAAGAAAATTTTGTGGTCTTGAACGTTTGTATGCTTGTTGATTATAAGGACTAGTGTGAACCCGGTGCATAATGCACCCGTGGCCCCCCCCCGCCGTTACTTACTTCGGACCGGAAGCAACCTCTCCTCCTGCACGGTTGTTGTGAATGCTCCCCGGAGCTGCTGGCCAGACGTCATCCAAAAAAATAAGATAAAAAAGAAGCAAATACGTAGCCTTAGATTTTTTTGCCCATTTCTTATTTTGTTTCTTCATTTTTGATAATTTAAGAGAAGGGGAGAAAAATCTGAAAAAACAAATCCAAAAAAAAAAGATAAAAAAAGAAGCAAATACGTAGCCTTAGATTTTTCTGCCCATTTCTTTTTTTTAATTTTTTAATCCAAAAAAAAGATAAAAAAA
>Ga0116231_10002774_pt1 | contig 36514 bp, 20 predicted proteins | sample S1TSphgellanicum_2_FD_89695 | JGI IMG/M metagenome (GOLD analysis project Ga0116231, IMG submission 89695) | Host-associated microbial communities from peat moss isolated from Minnesota, USA - S1T2_Fd - Sphagnum magellanicum MG | ecosystem: Host-associated > Plants > Peat moss > Unclassified...
ATCAATCCAAGTTCATATGTGAGTGGTGTAACTTTGCAAAGTTGTTGGTGACAGAAATTTACATTTAAGATATCAAAATAAATTTTGGAGTGGAACAAATACAGTTTGGGAGAACTTGGGGAAAAAGTTTGGACTTTGAAGATTATGGAGCATAAATACATTATCAAGACCTTCATGAAAAAATTTGGTATGTAATCATGTACTTAATATCATACAAAATATTATATGAGACTAGTGGGTACCCGTGACCTTCGGGCACTGTGAAGTCCCCCGGTTTCTTTAAACTTGGTTCATGTTTTAATTTTTTTTAGAAACTTTTATCTTTTTTAAAAAAATGTCTTTTTTGGTTTTATTATTATTTTGTATAATAAAATTAAAATGTTTATTTTTCACTTTTATATTTTTGTTTATTTGGATGCAAGTTTGAAGTTTGGAGAAAGAAGATACACCTCATTATTTTTCAAGTAGGGTTTTTCTTCATTATTATAAGTTTTATTTAAAATTTTTTTTTACTATTTATTTGGTTTTTTCATTTTATATATTTTTTTCATTTAAAATTATTTTACTATATTTCCCTTTCATTGTTTCATTTGTTTCCATTCCTTTTTTTATAGTTTTATAGTTTTTACTTTTTTTTTTGTTTATGTTTGTTTCACGTTTTTATTTTTTTTATTCTTATTTTGTCTATCTTCATTTTTTTCTATTTTTATTTATTTATTTATTTAGTTCCTAGTGGGTACTCGTGACTTTCGAACACAGTGAAGTCCCCTGTTTATTTAAACTTGGTTCATGTTTTAATTTTTTTTAGAAACTTTTATCTTTTTTATGAGGGGACGGATGATGGGACGGATGACGATGGATGACGGGACGGATGGATGGAAAGGACGACTGGACACCACCGCAAGCCGACAAAACCAAGGATATTATATAAATAGATATGTACATATACTTCAAACATATGCATAATATAAAATCTCATATAATATTCAAAATATACATACGTATGCAAGGTCCATTTTGTTCAACCTTAACCCTAATCCAAAAAACCTAATGAAAAAAATTGTACCCTTAACCTTATAAATTTAAGGAAAAAAATCATTTTTGAAACAAATTGTTTGTGAAACCCCAATAAAACATTGAATGTTGCTTTGAAAGATGACAAAAAATGTTTTTAAAATTGTAATTGAAAAATTAAATAAGAACAATTTTTAGTTGTGGAAAAATTTAGGATTATGATTTTTTTGATAAAAAAAACTATTGAAAATTCATAACCAATGATGAAAAATAACCTTTTTTCTTAGAAAACCTCACACAACAACAAATTCAAACTAACAAAACTTGACATGAGAAAGCTAGGAAAATTTTGTGTTGATTTTATATGAGTGTGTTTGATTCAAGGATTATGCATATGCAAGATGTGAAATCACCCAAACAAGCTTGGGATACATTAGTGAAGAAGTATAACACTAATATATATGCTCGCAAAATGCAACTCAAGTAAAAGTTGCATAATTTATAAAAATACAAAATGAACATTATTGATTATTCTATAAAGGTGATAGAATTATTGAGGAAAAAAATTATAGCCAATTTTGAATTTCAATCGTAGTTTGAGAAACATTTTTTCAATTTTTAATAATTTATAACCCTATTTATAAGTGAAGAGATGAAAATCATTGGTATTTCATTCAATGAAAGATTTAAAAAATGTTTTTTATTCAAATATTAGTACATGCAAAGGTAGAGGTGGAAGTGGTAGAACCACATTTTGAAGTCAACACAAAAGTTCACATGGTTCACATCATCAACATGAAGGTCAACCTCATGGAGGCGGACTTGAATTTGAAAGGGAACAATCAAAATTCAAGCTCAACTAGTTAGGTTTTCATTAATTATTGGAATAGAAAAATAATTATGTTACTTTCACAAGGTTGAATTGTTATTTTACTTAAATTAATTTGGTTATTTTGTTTGGTTTCTTAATTAAATACTTTGGTGTTGATGGTTTGGCTTTTTTTTTTTCATTACACAAGTTTATGTTTTTGATGTGATAAAAACCTTGAGGACTTTTTCATGTTATGTTCCATGTTGTGAATATTATGTTTTAATTTCTTTTCAACAAAGATTTATGTTTTCACTTGATTAGATATTTTATTTGTTAACATTAGTTACCATAACATAAAACATATAATTATTTTTATACAAAAACATTTGCATTTATAAATTAATATATACATAATTTATAATTATATTTTTTAATCACTTTTATAATTAATGCGCCATGCAAGGACATTTGAAATAAAAATAATGTAAAAGAAATCCATTGGAATAATGAAGAAGTTAGTAGTTGAAACCCAAACATAAATGTGACCAAGAAAATGTGTAACGTGATTTTGTAGTTGTAAAAATTAACAAAAATTAGTTGCAACTAATGATTAGTCACATGTAGTTGTAAATCAATTGGTTACAATTTAATTTTTTCCTATTAATGTATGACCGTGTTATTATTATTAAAATCAATTTGACACTTCAATGAATACATGTTGAATTATGATTGAAAATGCATTTGATCCTTTCAAAACATAAATATAATTAAAAAAAAAATAGGTGTCCATGTACTAGTCCATGCATGATTAACATCATTTGCAGTCAATTGGAGACCATGGAAGAAGACGACATTCAAGTCAATCCTCCGACTGTCCCCAGAAGGTGGCCACAGTTGATGGACTGGCCAATCGCTCTGCTAGCAAAACTTCACAATCAAATCAAACCACAGTAGCAAATTCCAAACCACAGTCATAGTGAGTATCAGAAATATGCTGGGTCACCAATTCAATTCCGAAGATAATGAAATGGGTAACTTAAATCAAAATGCTTGGAAATAAATTAGTATCTCAAACTCGACCAGGCTGAGAATACTCACAAAGCAATATTAAAAAATGAATTGTTTTTAAAAACTTCAAGAAGGAAAATAAGTTAAAACACATGGTTATGAGATGCATTATTTGCACATTGGTTGGAATGTCATAGTATGATTTTACACAATATTTTCAAAGTAATATGTGAACATTGAAATAAATTATTAATTTTTATAATTTAAATTAAAAAAATTGTGTACATATAATTTGATGTTAATAACTTGTTATTTATGTAATTACTTAAGGGTTAACATTGGTAACTTATTAGGTGGCAAGGTTTTATAATTTAATAATTATTCATTAAGTCATCACTAATTAATCACTGTTTCAATTAATGTGCATGATTCAAATACGATAATTCATTATGAAAAGTTTTTGTACAAATTAATGTACATGTTTCAAACATGATGATTTATTTAAAAAATATTTGCATAAATTAATATGCATGATTCAAAGATGATGATTCATAATAAAAGTTTTGACACAAATTAATGTGCATAACTCAAGAATGATGACTCATAAAAAAATTATTTGCACAAATTAATGTGCATGAATAAAAAATGATGATTCATAAAAAAAATCTTTATACAAATTAATGTGAATAATTCAAGAATGATGATTCATAAATTTTTTCTTGCATAAATTAATGTGCATGATTAAAAAATGATGATTTATAAAAAAATCATTACACAAATTTATGTGCATGATTCAAGAATGGTGACTCAAAAAAAAAATCTTTGCATAAATTAATGTGTATGATTCAAAAATAATAACTTATTAAAAAAATCATGCTACAAACTAATGTGCATGTTGAATCACTTGGTGTTCCATATAATTTGTTGTCATGCCTGTATGCATGGCCTCATGCATGACGATTGGTTACGAACATGCCAATCATGCCTTTAGGATTAATGTATTTTTTTAGGTTACTGTATACTATTAGGTGTTTTAGGCTTATGGCTTGTTTAGGGTTTCAACTTTGTTCATGATTATATAAAAGGCCAAGCTTTTCCCTTCTTTTGTTAGTTTTTAAAAAATTCCTTTGTCAGGGAGAGTTTTTTCCATAATCTTATATATTAAAGCTATAGTATCTGTTTGTTTGTTTGTCCGGGCAGTGCCTGGAAAATTATTCCAGTCACTGCCCGTTCCCTGTCGTGTGCTTTGTAGAAGGGGGGGGGGCCGGGTACGTTGAGGAATTTCTTGATTTGGGAATTTCGATATGTGTGACAGTTATTACTCAACTGACAGCTTCGAAGACCTGAACCGAAATGGCCAGAATCCTCGATAAAGGACCTGAATCAAGATTCTCAGTACTCGGTCCAGATTTCGAGACGGACCTGAAACGAGGTTCTCAGAAAGAAAACCCGTCGTTGGGGACCTGAAACGAGGTCCTCAGAGAGAAAACCCGTCGTTAGGGTCTTGAAACGAGGATGCACTCTTTTACTCACCAACACTGAATTTGTTTTTTTTTAAAAATTAATTTTAAAAATTAAATATTTCAGACCTTAAGAGCCGCCTGCTTCCTGTTCTTTGAAAAAACAGGCCAGGGGAGCCGCTGCGGGGGGCCGGGCGAGGTGCCACGGGTGGCTGGAGTGGTGTAGCCACGGGTTGTCTTCACTCATTAGATTAAATTTTTAGATGTTCATGGCGGCTATTACACAACCACTGTTTACATACACTACATTTTCTTTCATCCTTTTCAATTCAATTTAATACATGAGAATTTCGTCTCAACCTCCTTCTATGCATTGTATATATATGTGTGTGCATTTATTTTTGGTTGATTAGTTTTAGTCTTTTTGTTTAGTAGAATTTATTAGGGATTTACACCTTTATGACACCGAACGTCACGACACTACATGTCATGACATTGTAAAACTTTAGATTTTTTAAAATTTGATACATAAATGAATGTTTTGGACCTTTGAAAACACCTTTATTTAATGGAAAAAATTATTGTAAGAATGAAATTTTTTATAAAATAGATTTGTGAACGGAATTGAAAGATTAATCTTTAAATATTTTGGCATAATTTATGAATGTGTAAAGTTCATGGTTGAAGGATGAATTTAACATTATAATTACACATTATATATATATATATATATATGCAAATAAAAACATATATTTTCATAGCTATGTAATAAAAATATATTTCACATACATACATTGTATGTTCAATTAATTAATTGGTAATCATTTTAGATTTCAACACATTTGCAAAAAATATTATCATTTGGTCTTAGTTTGAAAAATACCTTAAACTTAATGCTTTTACATTTTTGTGAATATTTTGATGATGAATTTTTACATTTCTAATCCCCAATAATTACATTTGCATATTCATCATTTGAAAAAAAAATTATTAAAAGATTTGAAAGATGTAAAAATTTATGTAAGAAAATTGTCATGATTTTTAAATTATTTTTTGTATGATTTTTCATCCATTTCACATGTTTACAAAAACAATCAAAATAGTGTTAAGGTCCTTGAAAACCTTAAATGTTAATCCATCTATGTTTTATTAATTAAAAAAATAAATAAATCTCTTGTTCAACATTTTCATGATCAATGTCTATTCCATTTGAACACCAACCTTTTTGAATTTTATAAAACTTAAGAAATTGAAAAACACAAGCATCTTTGTAATTCGTTTTATTACATGGGTTCGTCATTTTTTTATTTTGAAATTTTAAAAAAAGAGAATGAATGACATTTGTGACCATGACTTATGGGTTACAAAATGATACTTTTTACATTTTCATATGAAATCTATGTTGATAATGTAAAAGTACTTAATTTTTTTTTTTGAAAGGTTTTGCTTATTACAATGAACACCTTGAATATTGTAATGGATAAGATAGAAAAAATAAAGTGAAAAAATATTTTGTTAAAATAAAAATATTTGTTGAAATTAATTGAACTTAAAAAAATTCACCCAAACGTTTAATTAAAGTGTCATATTTAAAAAAGGCTATTTATTAAATACATGAATGACAAAATGGGCGAGAAGATGAAAGAAAAAATAATGAGAAAAAAGGGGGAAAACTTTGAGTAAGGTGAAAGAGGTGTAGCTTAGAAAGGGTTTAAGCCTATGAGAGTTTATTTTTATTTAAATCCTTATACATAGGTAGTTTTTCTTGTAAATGTACATCCCAACACCCACACAACTTCCCAAGACTCGTGAGCAACAAAAGAAATGAAACTCTCATAAGTTTTTGTTTAGGATCATATACATGCTTAAAACTTAATCTTTATGTGGGGTTACAATTAATGGGGAGCTCTCCACACATGCCTTAAAACGTTGTTCTATAGGGTTCACTCACCTAAACCTCATAAATTTCTTCGTACACACTTATTCAAAACCAAAAGGGCAATAATGTTTATTGTCACAAACACCCATTACATCAAAGCTATTCCCTTATTCTTACACATGGTAACAACACAAGGCATAAGAATGGCAAAATTCAATCACAAATGGAAGCAAAATAGGGTTTTCAATTATCAAACTTCACCATTCATGTTGATGTATGTCAACGATTTACATTGGAATATTGGTGAAATGAAAACCATATGCCTTAATAAGTGCAATGTATAAATCACTCTTTTTGATTCAAGAAAATCAATAATCCAATTCAATGAGTTAGCTCAAATTCAAATCGCTTCTAACTTGAACTTCAATCCTACAATAAATCACCAAATGCATGTCACAAACTCTAAAACTAAAAAGCAACCACAAATAATGAAAAAAAGGTCATAACAAATCTCAAAGAGACACAAGAAAGAAAAGGAGGTATGGGGAAGAAGGTAGGTATAAAAGGGTCATATGTAGGTTTGTAGGTAGGCATGAATGACATAAATACTTTTATTTATATTTATGTACTTAAAATATATACATTTTTTATAGACAAAAGATAATACAATGCCAAGAAAATAAATTATAAAATTTGAACCATACCACAAATTGAGGAGGCTATAACAACAAGTGTTTATTCAAACTATCACATGACATGATTTTTAAACAAAGAAATTCCAAAACTATTCTTTCTTGAGAAAGCTAAACATGATGACTTTGGACTTTCCTTTATTTTCTAGTAGTGCAAACATGTGCCCTTTAGCACATTTAATTGCAATATTGACAGAATAAGCAAATGATACACTTTCTTTAGCCCATTAAGTTTGAAATATGATATTCGGTAATTTTTTGATTTTGAATTAAAAAAAATATTTTCCAATCGAAAAATTCCTCAAAATTCAATATCTCTCACACTTAGGTCTAAAAGCTACAAAACCACCTCCATCAAATAGTACTCATTGAAGGTTTATCAAGCAATGATACCAAAATCATACTCTAAATTTCCTCTTTTAAAATTTATTTTTGGAGGATTTTATTCAATTTCCAAATACAGAAAATTAAATTTTATTCCGAATTTAAGAACTTTCACATTATAGCTCTAAACACTACACAAAGAATTGGGAATTTAATTTTCCCATACAAATGCAGACATTCTAAATTGCAAAATCAGGACTTTACAAGGATTTCCCATAAGACAATACATTCTACATGAGATTTCCCCGTTAAGGCAACTCCACGATCTCTTTCTTTTCTTTCATAGGCAATTGTGAGTTGTCAAACCCATTGATCTACAATCGGAAGATAAAAGAAACCCTAAAAAGAAATCCCCATTAGTAATACTAATATTTCATTGAAGCAAAGTCCCCTTACCTTGAGACTTCCACATGTTGAGGTGTCAGACCTAAGGAAGTCTCAAGATAAGTGAACTTCCCCTTGGTGCACCCCCTTACTCGAGGGCTTTCCAACGATCCCAAGTGCACAACAAGGGGCACTGTGGTTTAGGAGATCGCACTGTGACAAACCATGGCACCATGAGTTTGTCCTCTCTCTCTCTCTCTCTCTCTCTCTCTCCAACCCACAATGAACTTCATGAATCCTCTGGAAGAGCAATCAAAATCTGGTCTACAGAAATTTCATTCCAATTGTTGCAAGAAATTTGCCTCAATTGAATCAGAACCACAACGAAATACTAGTATACATACCAGTCACAGACACAAGAAGACAAACTAATCCCTCTTCTTCGCACCACTTCTACGCCCTTTCTGTATCATAACCAACCCCCTTACAACACTGGAAGGAACAAAGGACTAGATTCAGGTACGTAGAATAAAGCAGCAATGTGAATGAAAGGCAATGATGAACACTCACTCACTCACTCTTCTTTGTGTGAATTGAAATCCTAGCAGTTTGATAAACCAACCTGGAAGCTTCTGTGTAGGGTACATGTCTCTGGATCTTCCAATTGACAGAGTCTGAGCTGAATATATACCAGTATTGTTTACCTCGTCAACTTTCCCTTCACTTCGTCACAAAACCTCTACAAGCCTCTGACTCCACTATGGATTTTTTATGTTAAGCATTTCAGTTTTGAATGTGGAAACTACAACTAAAGAATACAGAATTCCATGGATATAGAGACTCCAGCAATTGTGTCCTTATCATTTCCTCTAGATGGGACTTTTGGCATAAGACTGCTGTGCCCAGTATCTCCCCCACAATCCTGAAGGGGAAGAAAAGATGCCCATCTTCCTCCACCATTTCACTTTTTCCACCAAGTGTAATGAAAAAGATCAATGGAAGAGGAGATGGGCAAAAAAATGTGCATGGCCCAGAAAGGATAAGAGTGTTTATAAAGTAAGTACCTTCCATTGTCTCTAGAAATCTCCTCTGAGCCTCCAAAAGCATATACCCTTGTGACATGGCCTGTTGTTTTCAGGGTGCTTCTCTAAACTAAGTCAATTGGCACTACAGGTCCCATGACTTGTGGTAACTGCAGCAGCTGTTGCTCTTGAATTCGTCCCAATAAATGTGCATATATCTCTCTTGCTTTTCACTTCCCATCCTGCAAGTGACAGTAGCTACTAGTCAAAAGCATAGCCTACAAACAAATTCTATGTCACAAATGACACAAAAGTGCAGATCTGGAACCTTTTTCTCTGCAGAGAATAGGAGGCCAAATGACATCAGAAAGAGGGAAAAGGAAAACCCTTACATTTTAGAAGGGAAAGTTGTCAGCCTCCAGCATGTGAACAACATGTCCCATATTAGGCCGTTTCTGAGCATCAGGATCAACACAATGGACTGCAACAAGAAGAGCCCGTTTAAGAGCACGTATTGTTGGCTTCACTTTCATGTTTGGATCTGCGACGTCTTCTGAATGCTTATTGGCAACCATTTGCTTCAACCATTCCACCAGGTTCATCTGCACCAGTCCATCACAGAAGTGACAATTATCAAACAGTGCCACTAGGACAAGTCTCATAAATTAAGGAGGACCATGGGAGTTTGGAATGAGGTGTTCCAATTTACAGACATGTGGAGATGCATGCTGATGCAGTTCAGCAGCTACAATGCAAACTGCCACATCTTAGTCCATTCTACAAGCAATTTAGGCAGTGAATGGAGATACCTCGCCAGTATTCCGACTATGATCCACTGGATTACGGCCAGTGATCACCTCCATCATAAGGACACCAAAGCTGTAAACATCACTTCTCTCATTCAGCATTCCTGTACTGCAGTATTCAGGTGCCACGTACCTGCACAATCCAACACACAACAAAATGCTCACTAACTAGCTCTACACTAGAGAAGAAGACATAATTTACAATTACATGGTGCTGCCAATAACTTAGGCATCACATGATGCCACACCTGAAAAGCTTAAATCATAGGTATAGAAATTGGGGTGTTGCAGATTATCAGCTCATGTGAAGAATCAGTGTGAGGTCCAATGCACTCCATAATTGCACAGGCCTACCCTAAAGAGCAGGGTCAACAAAGGAAATCTTCACTGCAATGGTGACAGCAGTGCTATAATTCTGGTGATTATATCAATCTCTCAGTGCCTGAATTCTGTCTAAGAATCTAGGAGTGCAAAATTCTTCAATCACAAAAGGCCACAAAAACCAGCAGCCCAGATTGAACATAATCATATTGTGATGCAGTGGAGAATATTTACCCAAAGGTGCCCATTACTCGTGTGGTAACATGACTCCTGCCAGAACCTAGAAGCTTGGCTAACCCAAAGTCAGACACCTTTGCATTCCAGGATGTATCCACGAGAATGTTGCTGGACTTGATATCACGGTGCACAACCTTTGGCTCCAAAGCTTCGTGCAAGTATGCTAAGCTGCACACACAGAAATATGGTCTCAAATAATTCCAAACTATCTCTTCAAGACGAAGATGCATGTGCCTCATTTCCAATCTCACCTCTTGCTTGAAGGAAGAAATGAAATAATAGGAGGAGAGACTCCACCAGCCAAAACAAGAGCTACGGAGCCATAATAATGCCATTCTCAAATCCAAAACAATATGGTGGATTGGGTTGAATTCTCTTACGCCTTTGCAGTTCCCAAAACAATCCTCATGCGAGCCTCCCAAGTGAGTGGATTGGACTTTGCAAGGGGCCCATGTAACCACTGCTCCAAGTTACCATTGTTCACATATTCATAGACAAGCATCCTGGCAGATAGACAGCCCCCCACATCCATCACCACTTCCTTCAAGATGAGAAACTGGATGCTTGCATTCTCATATGTGGCATAACACATACACATGCGAGTCCAACAAGAGATGCCTACATTGTGAAACAACGAAGAGGAACACCAACATTCACAAAGATGAAGACAGAGACAAGTTTACAATTGGACAAAGCTTCTAGTCTAAACTCAATCTGCTTGACCTGGACTTCCAGGAGCTTGCTCAGGGAACCAGAGAAGCATGCAAACACAATGATTAGAACTTTCAAGCTGAAATCAAGCTGAAGCAGGTATACAAGAGTACACTCAATTGTGCTTGCAATTTGGCACCAAAGAGATAGTGGGTGGGAGAGGCATGTAGATCTTCTTTACCTTTGAGCACCTTCAGCACAATAGCCAAGCAACCGCACCAAATTCTTGTGCCTCACACGGCCGATTGCTTCCACCTCCACTCGGAACTCTCTCTCTGCTCTGCCTCTGTCATGTCAATGGATCCAAGATTTCCTGAGTTTCTTCAAAGTGTGTTTTTCCTCCAACCCACAAAACAAACCATTCTTCTTCACACTTTGCAGAGGATCTCTGTCTCTGTCTCTCTGTATCTTGATCTGTCTGTGTGGCTCTATCTCTGTGTAGCCATACATGCCAATGACTGATTCTGCATGTCTGTCAGGAGGAGAGTTTGGAAATAACTGTGAGCAAGAAAAAAACTGCAAGGTCAGAGAGGGCATCACTGACTTGTTATTGCGGAGATTTTTCACTGCAACAAGAGTGCCATCGGGGAGTTGGCCACGATACACAACGCCGTATCCGCCTTCGCCCAACAGCATGTTGTCAGCAAAGTCATTGGTAGCAAGCTTGATCTCTTGCGACGTGTACCATTGGCCCCACCCCAAATCTGATCCTGCTGGCGCTGCTGATGCTGCCACAGTTGGAGAATCCTTTGAACAAGAGGAGCGAGAGCCGGATCTGGATTCATCGCTCAAGCTTTCCTTTCGGGGCGCAGCTCGAGAGGGTAACAAGCTACTGTGGTCTGATTCAACTACTGCCGCATGCCACGCTGCATTCTGCTGCTGCTGCTGCTGTTGTTCCGACGGCAAGCGAGGCCGATGTAGCTCGACTTGCTGCGTCATGGAGTCATCTCTTCGGAATCCTAAAGCAACGACGTCCATCCACGAGAAGCCTTTCTTTCTCTCCCCTTCGGATCCGACATTCTTCAAAGCATTCCCCTTCTTCCCCTGCTGCTGCATCCCTTGCTGCCTTTTCAACGCTGTGGCACCGGCTGCTGCTCCTTTCCCTGGCGTCATCCGATGATTCTTCTTCTCCCCGGCACCAGTTTTGGAGATGGTAACAACCGAGAGAGGATCCGACAACGCCGTCGGTGCATGCAACCTTTCTACCACTACCTTCACGTTATTGGCATCAACATCATCATTAGCAGCAGCAGCAGCAGCAGCAGCGGAGGAGGAGGAAGAGGGGGCGTTTCTTCTTCGTGCATTATTGCCTGACGAAAGTTTGTCACGGGAGGAGAGCTTTGAGGGCCGCCGGCTTCTTGTGCACCACAGGCAAAGGATGAAGACTGTCACAAATATCACCACCGCTCCTGCACCTATGCCGATTACTGCCCACAGCTTCAGCCCGAAGATGTTTGTCGTCTGCGTGAGCTGCCTTAGAACCTGGTTTATCCCCATCTCTCTCACGCTCTTGCTCGCCAGCCGCAATGTCGCCGCTGTCAACTCCCAAAACTACTATAGACAACAAACTTCCATCTCTTTGTTTATTTCTGTCTCTGTCTCTGTCTCTCTCTCCGAAAACCAGAACACTTTGGGGATCAAATCTTTCCTATCTTGGATGCTACCGAGGACCTTCAGTGCTGCTCCACTTACCCGCTCTATGCTCAAGTACTTTCGAATTTCGCGAAACCACCAGCAGAAGCAGCAGCAGCAGCAGCAACAACAACAACAACAAAAGAAGGAAACAATAAAGGCACTGCCTACATTATTACCGACACAAGTATTGGCTTCTTCAGCTCAAAACATCGGGCGGTTCAAACTCCAAACCTTTGTTTGATGCGCCCGAGAGTAACGAGGAAGAAGCAACACAAAACAACAAAAAAGAAAAAAAACGAAAATAAAACACAAACAACAATAACAACAACAACAACAATAATGTCAAAACGATAGATAGCTGTGAAAAGCAAGAGAAGAAGTTGCGGAGAAGAAGATTAATCAGGCTTTTCTTTTTTTCTTTTTTTCGCAACTACTTTTGGTTTGGTTGTTGGAGCAGATTGATTGAGTGATTCAGCCCCAAAAAAAAACAAAAATTACCAAAAAAAAAAACTGAAGAATTTTTTTTTAAAAAAAAAAAAAAAAAAAAGGGAGAAAGAGGAGGAGGAGGAGGAGGAGGAAGCGGATGAGGAAAACAAGAAGAAGAAGAGGGAGTGACGTTAGTAAGAGATGAGAGGAAAAGACAAACTCGCACAAAACAACAACAACAACAACAAAGCAGAAAGAGGAAAGCGCACACACAACAGCAGGTGACTGCAGCTGCAGTCTGCAGTTACGAAGGAGACGACGGGTATAAATACTGTATAAAATACGTTTGGATCTATACGTACGTACCTTTTTCTATACATACCTTTTCTACGTACTCATTAGTAACTGTATATATATTTAATACAATAGAATTTGGGGGGGTTGGGGGGGTAGGGTTTATCTAATTTTTTAATTAAAAAAATAAATTCAATAATTTTACCCATTTAAAATAAAGTCCATTTGGGGGTTGTGGGGGGGGCGGGGGCGATGTTTCCAAAATGTACCACCTCGTCCTAAGCCCTTTATTTTGAGAATGTTCCCCTCCCCACCATCTTTGGGCTTTACCCATTAAAAGAAAAGAGTACGATATGAACATCATCATCCCCAACCAAACCTCAACATACCTAGATCACGAGACCAAGGAAGGAGAGAGCATGGAAGAGAAGAGTGTCTCGATGTCTAAGCCTTAATAAAAATATGAAAGCATTGTTGTCTCGATGTCTAAAAGCCTTAATAAAAAATGGAAGCATTGTTAAGTCTAGTTAGTTAAGAGTGAGAAGGACGTTATGTACACCTTCTTACGTTTGAGTATTCCTTATGAGTGGAAGAGATGTTATGCATGTCTTATGCTTTGTTTCATTCCCTAAGAAAGTAATCGTACTACGTAAGCTTAAATAGATGCTTAAAACATCCTTCTTCTTCGTTGTAAAGAAAAAACAAGGCATAAGTTAATAAAACATCATCTCCCACTTGTAAAGGATTAGGTATAAAAACCCCTCATCATTTTAAAAAGAGAGAGAAAACCCTAAACCCTAAAACTCTAAACTCATTAGATACACAAAAAACAAAATCCTTATCATTTTTTAAAATGATAACCTTAAACCTTAAAACCCTAAACTCATACAAATACACATATATAAGAAATATTCTCTAAATACTCTAAAGAGATTTTGTCTTGTGTCGTATGTATATTTTTGATCCCTTATCTTGAAGGGTTTTTTTTTTAAAATTAAAAAATTTATAAATTTAAATAATAATTATAAATTTTTATTTTTAGGCGACAAATTTTGTAATATTTTTTATATATACTTTTTATTTTGCTCCATGTTGCATGATTGTAGAACACAATTATTTGTTTGAAGAAGAAAGATCTTGAGACGAATGAAATCAAATGTGCTACAACAACCCTTTTCTAAAGAAAAAAGACGGGTATAAACAATGCACATATGAAACGACATTTTGGGGGTCCCTTTATGCATGTCATGGTTTTAGAGATCAAATGAATGATGTTAGGCATCATATATCATGTAGCCAATCGTTAGTAAAGGTTGCCCTCTTTTCCCACTACTAATGCTTTTACATCGAGATCTCAAGTCCCAACAACTTTCACCATAGCTTTAGAGTCAACCTTAGTAGTAGCATAGACAACACAAATATTTTTATTCTTTTAAAAAAAAATCATTTCATTTTATGGATTTTGAAATTATTATTATTTTTTTTCAATACCCATAGCTTGCCAAATTATGAAGGTTTTCAAAAACTCAACTTCAAAGATTTTCCAAAAATTATTATATATATATATAAAGGGTTATAAAACTAACCCTAAAGTGACATACTATATTAATACCCATTACTAGATAAATGCTACTAGGTACAAGGTACTCCAAAAATAAATGTTGATTCTTTCTTTGAAAGAAACCAAGAACAAAAGTATTTCACATATTTATTAGCATGATCATTTGATACCCATGATTCAAGAGTTAGGTTGGATTTTTGACATTACCTAATTCATGACATTTTTTTCTCCTTCCCTTTTTTTTTTCCTTTGGTTGGGGCCTTTTGTTGTTCTTCCCTTGTTTTTCAAAATTATGCTTCAATCAAAACTCTTTTGGTTTCACACCTTTGGAGAGGAGCTTGAGAGTGCATAATAAACCCTTTTTTGTTGCATGCATTGTAATTCTAAGTCAAATTGGTATGGAACAAAAGCAATGTTCCTTTTCTTCTTCTTCTTCTTTTTGTTTTTGCATGGATGCGCACCTTTTCTCTTTGTGTAGTAAAAATTTAATGTTGGTTGTGTTGTGTGTTGTAAAGCATAATGTTACAATAGCTATCCAAGTTGTGGGTCATGTTTTCACTTTGGAGCGCATTCAATAATCCATCTTGTGCTCACTTATGTTACATACAATGTCATTGTTGTTGTTCAACCCTAAAATGCCATTCAAGAGAACTTGGAATTTTGTACTTTTTGTGAGTCTTGTTTTGATTCTTTTGGTGCCAAATTCAATCACATATGCATTTCATTTTTGTTTTAGGTATTGCTACAATTTGAGTTTGTTGGTTGATTTCTCTTTCTAACATCATGAAAGAGGCAAAACTTGTTGCACTTGTGTGGGCAATGATGCATTCACTCTTCCCATTTCTCATTTAATCTTTCATTTTCTCATTTTTGATCTTACGTTTGGTCTTGCATTTCAATCCTACATTTTGATCTTGCATTTGGTTTTCTTCATAGATTTAGTTCCAACCTTGCTGACCCACATGTTAAACTTCACTTATTGGTCACCCAATTGAAAGAGTTGAAGAGAGAGAGAGAGAGAGAGAGAGAGGAAAAAAGGGGCTTCTTGAAGAAAACACAAAAGGACTCAAGAGCTTCATTATACAAAAGGAATATACAACAATCACACAACAACAAGAACAAAACAAAGTCAATAATTATATATCTCAAGGATCAAGTGTCAATCTTTTGCCAAAGACATAATTTCTTTCTTTTTCTTTCTTTCTTTCTTTCTAGCTCCTCATGTTTTTTACAAGGACAAAACTAGGTAATCATCATCATCATCATCCCTTTGGGTTGGCAACATGCAGCAGCTGATTGCCGAATGGCTCTGCCCCATATGGCAAGTTCAAACCAGCAACAGTTCAAAATAGGATATATTCCATGGTGAAGTTTCCCAAAAAATGAACGCAGAGTTCACAGTAACAACAACACTCGGTAAATATTGCTAAAAATGTGGGACCAAATGAACACTCTGCGTTGTTTCCCAGGCTCTCTCTCCCTGACAGACAAACAGAACCCAATGTATGATTGATGGTACCAAAGGAGAAGAGAACGCACAACAATCAAAGCACAAGAGAGTCAAAGAGCACAAAGCCAAGGAAAAAAGTACCTGCACACAGAGCCTGGAGCAGTCATCATCAAACACCACCCAAAAGAAAAGATCAAGACATGGGTCTCCATGGAAGAATACCCATGTCCACTTTCAGAGTCAAAGGTCAAAACCCATTCAATACCATTCAAGTCATCTGTCACCCATGTGCTTGTTGCCCGTGAGAAAGTAAGTGTTGCTGAGAATGGGAGAAAAATCTGTGATCTTGAAGAACCAGGGAAGTAGGAAATCTGATCAATCAAGTTCTGACCTGATTAGAATGATGATCAGCTGCACCAAATTGCACATACTGGTCCATTTTCTACAATCATACGGAATGCTTTGGCTGTTGCAAGTACAAAACCCACAAAGAATTAATTTGCTCAGAGTTGCTTCTCTCTGCAAAAAGCACAGTTACAAACCATGTCTTGGAACTCCTTGACAAGGGAATTCCTTTAAGAAATGTATTGATCTGTGGACATGATTTTTGTTGGGTTTGTGAGATCACTGTATTCTGAAGTTGTATCCTGTGAAAAGTTGGGTGTGAGAAGAATATCTGGAAATCATCATCTGGGTAGCAGCTCCTCCATATATGATTTTGAGGTAATTCAAGCAATTCAAAATACAATGAACAATCATCACTGCTGATCTAGACTTTCTTTCACAGCAGTTGCACAAAATCAGTCCTCTGGGAAAAACGACAGCAATGATCGATTTTTCACCAGTTTTCGTCTCACTCCATACTGGATTGGCATTGGTGGGATTGATGGAGGCCGCACGGCTGGAAACATGTGTTTGACAGCTGCCTTCATCCCCTTGACTGCCAGCCTTGGGTTGATTGGCTTCGATGCTTTCTTCATCACTGCCCTGTACTTCTTGGATGGGGGCAGATGTTGCACCGAGCTACTCTCTTGTAACATTGGCCAAAGCAGCTCCTTCTCCTTGGAGAACAAGGTCTTGGGTACTGTGGTGGTGGTCTCAGGTAGCTGGTGCGATGATAATGAAACCTCTACAAGTGCTTCAAACAGCAGGGCACTCTGCAAAAATTCACCCATTGGTGGTGGTGGTGGTGGTGGTGTTGCTGCTCTTAACTGACTCGAATCAAAGCTTTCTAGATTTCCAAACATCTTGGCCTTACCCTTCATTTTATCATTGGTACCATTGTCTCCTGTTGGCATTGAGCTGGATTTAGCTTTTGCACGCTGCCCGTTCTTCTTCAGTTCCGCATTCTTGGGAGTTTGAATCCCTGCCACTTCTGCTGGCTTCTGAGAATGGACATATCGTGCTTTCTTTCTGGAATTTAAGTAAATGTGGTGTTCACAGAGAGTGTGATTCTCATGAGCAAGCATTGGACACTGCCATTTTGAGGAAGAATTACTCCCATCCTTCCTAGCACATCTAACACCCATCTGAATCCCCTTCTCTGCCTCAATTTTGGCTTGCATGGCCTTGAGAGTGCCAGGAATAGCACTGCCCCCACATTTGATGTCTCTTTCAAGTAGTTCAGCTTCCTCTAATTCTGACAATTTCTGTTTTTCTTTCACATCTAATTCTCCCATGGCCTTCCTTGATGCTGACTTCATGGACTCCCACAATGATGCCTTTGACATCTTAGACTCACCTGGTGGACTTAGTTCTGCTAACAATGTAGGTTGTTTCTCAGTCCCTGCAGTATCATTGGAACTCTTGATCTTTGAGTTCTGTAGGTTCTTGAATTCCTCAGCAGATGCATTCAAAACAGCCTCAAATGTCTTCTGATATGCTTTTCTCCTGGTCTGTATTCCTGTTACCAAACCCATCCTGACTTACATATCAAGAGCGAGAGTGACATTTTTTGTCTATGTTCACTAAACACAGCAGCAAATACCGTGATACCAGATTACAATTCTCCTGCTTCCAGTTCACAGCAGCCAAGGAAATTGGTTATTCTGACTCTATTGCGCTACGCAACCAAGGGCAATTCTTAGCTTTGGAAATTTTGCATGTGAAGAAACTGCAAGATAAAAACCGCACCTTCTTCTTGCAACTGGATTGAGTCCAATGGTAGTCTGCTGAGTGTGGATGGGGAGTCAGACTGAATGCATGCTGCTGCATCTGGCTGCCAGGGGGGGAGCTGAACCTTGGTATCCAAAGTGTTTTCATCCTCTTTACCACCACCACAGTATTGTCCGACAAAAACAGACCCAACACCAGAAGAAAGGCATGCTTTTGGTTGCATGACTAGTAGTTCACAGAGGATGTATCGACCTTGTACTTCTTCAAAATACGGGTTTGTCTCCAGATATGTTTTGACTTGTGCCTGCCAGTCACTACCAAACCTGGATTGCATCTGTGAACCCAACATGGTCAGAATTTCCTTGAGTGTGATCCCCGCACGACCTACCTCCAAGAGTTGAAGAAACAGAGAATGTAGCAGGGATCCTTCTGGCTCCAGAGACGGGTGGTCTGACTCTTCATGTGTTGTTGTCACACAAGGTATGAATTTACTTTTGAGCTTGCAGGACCCTGAAGACGGTGGCACCCTCCTCTCTTTCGCTGAATCTGTTAACTGGCTAGACTCAGGCTCTTTACATGACACAAGCTCAGCTGGCAACTCCACCTACAAGAAACCCATCAGAAAGACTCACCAAATCAATTGCAAATTCACAATCCAAGGACAACCTGAGCAATTCTGCACTAAATCTCAAAGATTCTGAGAGTTTGCAATGCATCATAGATAGAAGAATAACCCCCATTTCTGCAATAACCGTATATTCCTGTCTGGTTGATGAACAAATCTCACCAAATTTTTTTTCTGTCCAACTCTTAAACCCACAAAAGAAAGCCAAAAACTTGGATCTGATTTGAACCCCTGAATCTCTCTTCTTCTTCTTGTGTTTGCATTAATGTACATGTGAGACATGAATGTGAATGTTATTCTTGAAGAACCACTCACCTGAACAACACCAGCTGCAGGTGGCAGTGAAGACATCAAATTGTCCATAACTATCCCTTGTCCAAACTCTTCTGATTCAAGCACATTGAGTGGAAGCACTGGCGACACCTGAGCCTAAATGTACAAATGGGTGTACAGTTCTTAACTAATTGTCAGGAAGCAGCAGCATTCAGGCCTCCTCTCCAACCAAACCAGTGAATCCCTAGCTCCTCAATCGAAAGACTGCTCTCTTCAGAGAACCCATGACCAGTTTGTATGGTTTCCAGACTCCTGGCAGGCAATTCTCTACGACTTGGAAAAGCCTAACTTCATGATCAGAAGATGATGATCAGATCATCATCTCTACAACAACAACCACAACAATATATTGATCATCACTGTATGTATGAGTTAGAGGATCTGATGGGTTTGAACATTTCACTGTGTACCTGAGCAGAGCCTGTTGTTGTTGTTGTTGTTTTTGTTGTTGCACCAGCAGCAGCAAGAAGAAGAGATTTTGCATTCATTCCAGCAACAACCTGTTGTTGCAGCTGCAAGAAGGGACTTGGATTTGCCTTTCCCTCTTGGTATGAAGCTTCTTCTTTGTCTTCTTCCCCTGCTGCTGCTGCTGCCCTCAATTTGCTGCCGCTGCTGCATGCCCCAGTCTTTGTGATCCCTAGACTCCCTAGGTAATGCCTGGTGATATTCTCCTCATCCTTGGAGGCGGCAGCAGCAAGCTCCTGATCCACATCAACTGGGCTGCTGCAAACATGAGCAGCCCAGGCAGATGGGTACTTCAAAGCAGACTTGTCTTCTTCTTCTTCTTCTTCTTCTTCTGCCTGGTCAAGAGCAACAAATGCTGCTGCTGCTGGCCCTGTACTTCTCCCAATCCTTGCATCCATCACTCCATTCTGCACAGCAAGATTCACTAGAGTAGCAGCCTGGTGGTGATGATCAGCAGCAGCAGAAGCAGCTACCAATTGTCCACCGGATAGTACCCTGGAAGTTCCATCACCGCCACCATGCTCTTGCAGTTCTCCTGTGGAGCTTGGAAAGCCCAGCAACAAATTCTTCTTCCTCTTCTTCTTCTGATTCGTCGTTTCCACTACGGTCTGAACATGTGTTGGCGGTTGGAACCTGGAACGTCCAGCACCCAAGAATCTCTTCACGCCCACTAGTACTAGTTCTTCTTTTTCCGAGCTGCTCCAGTCCACCTTCTTCATGATGCTGCTATGCACTACACCCATGTCCCACATCTCCGGTCTCTTGTACTTCCTTACCCTCGTCATGAATGCTTTTTGCTTCTGATCCAAATCGCACAACCCAAGGAAAAGAAGAAGAAAGAGAAGAAGCAGCAGCAGCAGCTTGCCCTGGCTCAGATGTTCAGGACTTCCTCAACTTGGAATTACTCCGTAACTGATTCCAACGCAAGACCCATCACGTACAACATCAAGAAGAAGAAGAAGAGGAACAACAACAAGCTTCTTAATATGATGATGATCTTTGCCTACAGTCCGTGAACTGGAGCTCAAGAAATACCCAAGCAGCAGCCAAAGAAGAGGAGAAGAGCATGCTGCTGCTGCTGCTGCTGCTGCAATTGGCAAAACAACAACGGACAAACCCACCCAATCTACAGCAGCGGCGTCTTGTGATTAGACTTATAACAGACCATCCGAACATGGTCGAGGGACATCATGGATGTCTCAAGATCATCATCATCATCATCATCATCGGCGGCGACGGCGGCGGCATCTTGTTGCATGTGAAATCCATGGCAACCCTTTCTTTCCTCACGACGAGGATGGAAAATTTCATTTGGGTTTTGTTGTCTTTCTTCTTCCCAGTGTTCTTGGGTGTTTCTGGTTCTCTCTAGATCATTATCATCTTCTTCTTCTTGTTCTTCATGGTGTTTCTGGTTCTTCTTGTTCTTCTTCATGAATGTATGTATGTGTGTAGCACTATGACGACGAGACAGAGTTCAACAATCCAACACCCAACTGTTTCTGTAAATCGTCTTTTGTAAGTGGAAACTTGAAAGCTCCATGCTGCTGCTGCTGCTGCTGTTGTCGTCGATAGATAATCTATAATGGAGTTACAACATGCATCAAGAGCAACAAACCCTTGTTCCACAAATCCTTGTTGCTACAATGGTGATGGTGGTGATGATGATGATGATGATTATGATGATCTGACAAAATGCAAAATGCTCCAGCCTGTTTCTAAGGATCAGCATCATTCATCAACCCTGCTGAGGCACTGCTGCTACTGTCCCGTACATGGGTCTTTTCCAGGAGCTCAAAATCTGTTTGGGCTTTGTTTAGCATCTGTAGAAAATTTCTCCTTCAAAAGACACTGTTTGTATTGGGGTTGTTGTATCCAGCAATTTTTTTAACTGGGTTTGATTGCAGACATGCAAACAGTTTTGTTCTCTCCTTTACATTTCTTGAAGAATGTCCATGGCAACAACACTAATCCACAAATCCAACATCTCTCTCTCTCTCTCTCTCTCTCTCTCTCTCTCTCACACACACACACACACACACATCTGAACATTCCACAAATCCAGAAAGATTTCTCTCAACTCTCTGTCTCAAAGAACAGTTGAACATCCACAGTTCTCTCTCTCTCTCATCTCTCACACACAACACACAAATCTACAAACCCAGAAATCTGTGAGGGTATATGAACCAAGCTCCTCAGCAACCATCATGATCATGGAAGGATTTGTATGGTTTTTGGCACCAATTTGAGTGCAATGATGTTTCTCCAAGCCTCCTTCTCCTTCTCCTTCTCCTCCACTACCTCCTTTTGCTGCAATGCACATGGCATGATCACTTGCAAGAAGATTTTGCAAGAAATTTGTCGACTTGGGTATTGCAGGAAATGGGCTTAATGTAAAAATTTCTTGGTCCTTGTAGATGTTGCATGAAATGATTTGAAGTTGGAAATTTGTTGACTTGGGTATTGCATGAAACAACTTGAAGTCCAAATTTCTTGACTTTGGGTTTTGCATAATACACCACCAAAGAGAAATTTGTTGACTTGGGTATTGCATGAAACAAGTCGGAAGTCCAAATTTCATGACTTGGGTCTTGCATTGTACAATTTGAAATAGAAATTTGTTGACTTGGGTATTGCATGAAACAAGTTGAAGTCCAAATTTCTTGACTTGGGTCTTGCATAATACAACTCGAAATAGAAATTTTTTGACCTGGGTATTGCATGAAATGACTTGAAGTAGAAACATGACTAACAACACATCATGCAATTGAATAGCAATCACATTCACTCACTCATTTGCATGTCTTTTATGATTTCACTTCAAATCTTTAGTGTATATATCTATTTGTGAGAATGAAACTAAGGATATTGGAAAAGAAATCTCCTCAAGAATTTCAAAGATGGGGAATTTCCTTGCAAGCAAATTATGAGTCAACTTCTTCCCAAGTTTGATTGCATCCCTTTTGGAGGTGGGTTTTAGAAGGCGTTTATGCTGTTTTATCACCATTTGTACATGAATGTCTTTTTTTTCAGGAATTTTTTTCATTTTCCAAATAAATTAGGAAAATTTTGGAATTTTTTGTTTTCCTAGTGTAAATTTGACTAATTTTGCTAAATTTTTGGGGTTTAAATTTAGCCAAAATTTTGACATACAAAAATGGTTTTAAAAAAAAAAAAAACTACATTTGTATAAGTCTTTGGTGATGTTCTTATTGTCCTTGGAAAGTTCAATAAACCCAAAAGTATTGTCAATTGTTCAATGGTTGATTTCAAACATGCATAACGATAGATAATTGGATCATGTTTACTGTGGAGTTAATATGAAGGATGCCTCCATTCTTGAGTAATTGTTTTCTTAAACCCATATTTTTCATTATTAAATTTTTTTGTGCCTTGGTTTTAGGTTTGGACTTACCTATACACTGATGAAAGAGCAAAGAAAGATTCCCATTTCCTTTTGAAATAGACATGCCCCCAAACCTAGACGGAACGTCCCCCAAACCAAATATCCATTTCTCAAACCTAAAAGTTACTAGGGACACAAAAAACAATGTTGGAAACATTAATCTTAATGTGAGTTGTATCTCACTTTGCGGTGTTATTGTTGACATCTTTTGTAAGGCATTCATCCCAAGGGTTGTTTCAATCTATTGTTCTCTAAATTTTTTTAACACAACACATAAGCACACACTCCTGAATCCTTTTGTGTATGGTGGATTTTATCTATAGGTCTTTAATGAATTGATTTTTGTAAAAATAAAATTCCATTTGAATAAAAATATTCAATGACATTGCATGCAACTTGAAGCAACTTATGACTTATGGAACCCAAAGCTATTCCACTTAAACCAATTCCGATGAATCATTGTCATTGAAAGATAAGGTTTAATAAAAATTATGTCAAAATAGGCCCTTTCTTTTGATTAATTGTTGATTTCAAGAAATATAATAAAATGAAAGAGAAAAATATCGTTTCAACTTGTTGAAAATTCAATTGAACAAAAATAATTAAACCTTTATTTTTATGGTATTTTTAAAACATTAGTCATATGTAGTGGTTACATGGAAGGTTTTTCAACAAAGAAGTAAAAAAAAACACAATCATTCTAAAGGTATGAAAAATCATTATACCTTCCCAACATTATTTCTAATCATTCATCTTGTAGATGAAGTTTCTTATAATGTGTCTACATAAATGTTTACAATTTTTATTGTAAAAATTCAATAAATAAACTAGACAATGTGATGTTATGCCCAAGTAGGTAATAGAATTTTTATTTTTTTTCCCTACATTCAAAATTGTGAACACTAAAATAATGGGATTTGATTTATCATTATCCTTAATACCCATCATAAAACTTATCACACATAATATCATCCACACCTATCTTCATCACAATTTACAATTTAGAGATACTATTCACACATGTAACAAATGAATGATAATGAACATTTTAGTCAATCTAGAATACAACCCAAATTTGAAATCTACATCTTTAATGAAATCAAGAAAACAAATTCATGTATTGAACAATAACAAGAACAAATGGTGTGTAAAAGAATCAATTCAACATGATATACTTGTTTTTTGGAAATCAAAATCAGCATTTAGCAATGTAAATGTTTTATATTGGTATGCCCATGGGTATATAAAAAAGATAAATACATATCCTATATGGTTGGTATTTTTTTTTAGGTTATCTTTTTAATTACCCTATTTGATTGATAAATATTTCAAACTTATTTTACATGTATTTTACAAGGCTAGTACATAGTTGAAGTATACCTTTAACCAATTTGAAATTTTTTAAAAAACATATATACTTAAATTTGACCTTTTCTAAAAAACATTTGTATTTACACTTGTTCAACTAATATATTAGGATCAATATCCCCACCCAACATTGATCAAAATTTATGGAACATCAATTCACATTGAGTGTAAAATAAATTGAACAAAATTTTTTAATTAATTTGAATTCAACTTGTGGAGGTTAAATTTATCACTAAATGAACAAATGGTCATCTTGCAATATTTTATTTACAAGTTTTGTTGTCCTCGTGTGTGATTGTCACAAGGATAAATTTGTATTATTTTTCAATGATGTGTTTAGATGATGTGGAAACTAACCTAATGCAAAGAATTACTTGGCAACCTTATGAATTTGATTATTGTATCAATCTACATTCTAAAAACATGTACATATTAATTCAAGATGCATAACATGATACTTGAAGCCCAATGGATTTTTAAAAAATTATGCATCAAGGTATGTCAATAAGAATGGCTTTTGCTTTGTTATTTGGATCATAAAAGTCAACAACTATTATCGTAATCCCTAGTCAAATTCAATAATTTCAAGTTGAATAATTAACATATTTTTAAATTTTAGATTTGACAATTGGATTATTTATTTTGAAATTTTCAGCATGTAAGGAATCTTATAATTAAGAGATCGACTTATGTCATGTACTTGGAGATGCACAATGTATCTAAATGGTTACAATATTAGGCATTCCAATGTGAAGACCATGTTTCAAATTTGATAGTTTATTTCAATTTGTCTTTTCACATTGCTTGTAACATGTTTAATGTTACCATTGCATCTCGCAATAAACTAGTCATGTATTTGTGTTTTTTTTCTTTTCCCCCTAAAGGCAAATATCTTCATCTCAAAAATTGAAATTTGAATCTTTTCCTCAACAATACATCTCTTTAAAATGTAGAATTTGATAATCATGACTTGTAAAAGACCTAAAAAGCAAAATTATCCTTGGGTGATACTATTAAAATTGTTGCATGTTAATTTTCTTGGACCCATTTCATATTATTTATTTTGGTAATTTTTTGCGAAACAAATTTTTTTTGTGATTTTAACAAAAAATTTCACCCTTTAAAAATATAAAGATAATTAAATCAACCACATCTAAACTTAGCCATTTCATAGGTCACCAATCATAGCAACATTTTGTAAAAATGTTACATCACACCTAGGATACCATAATATCTTGGTGGCTTTAGCACAATAGTGCAATATAATTAATATAATTTGAAGTTTCTAATTTGGCATTACAATTTTTTATTTTGAAATTTTTGACATATAATGACTAAATACAATATAATCACAATTTTTTTTATAAACTACATGTATTTTCAATTAGATTGATCAAAATTATCTTGAGTTCAATGTGTAAGGCGTGGGTTCAAATACGGTTGCCTTGATTGAATTTCCATCTCTTTTGCCATAAAGATTTGTTTTCTTCTAAAAATTTCGGCAAAAATGAAAATAATATAATTATTGATGAAGCCGCCCAAGTACTATGGTAATCACTGTTTAATGATAATTAAGGTTGGGGATCCCATCAAAAAAAAAAAAAATTTAGGAAACACTTAAGTAAGGATTTTCATTATAAATTTTTAATGAGTAAATTTACCAAGTTATATAGAATTTGAAACTTTAATGATGTCAAAAATATTTTTATTTTGATGATATTAATCAATAAAAATTTAAATTTTTTAAAAGAATGTAACAAAAAAAAATTTTAATTTTAAAAATCAATTTTTTTGTTAGGAACACATGTTTGAAACATATTTAGGATCCTTGTTAGTAAATAAATTTTAAAGCTACTTTTGATGATATTATGTTTGATGTTTTTAATAAATAATTAATTGAATAGGAATGGTACCTAAACCCTTCGCTCCTCACATTAGGACAAGAGAGATGTGTGAGAGATTTGGGGAGGTCTTGAGTTCATTTCCTTGAAAATTTATCGATGTAGGTTTTAGATTTCATTTTTTCAACAACCCTTTTTGATTCAAAATTTAATAAATGTTGAATATTAGTTGTATTTATGGTATTTTTTGTGTAGCATCGAAATTCAATTATATATGTTGAAAAATATTTTTTTCTAAATTTGATTGGAGTGAATTAAAGATATAATAATACAAAAATTGTTACAAGAAAATGTGATATTTGTGTCATCAATTGGCCATGGTTCACGACACATGTGTAAGGTAAAATGATGATTTACCTCACAAGTGTCACGACCCATGACCTACTAATGTAGGAAAAACCACGTTCTATTGTAGTGTAAGGAAAATTAGATGAACAAAAGTTCAAAACTTGAATTTCTATCACATTCTTGAAGCATTAACAAGACCCTATATATATATATATATATATATATATATAATATTGCAAAATTAAGGAATTGAATAACATGATATAAAGAGGATGAACACATGTGTATATCCTCTCTTCCAAAGAAAAAACGGAAATTGCAATATATGGTGTTGATAATGGAATATTATTTTTTGGACAACTACAATTTACTTATGAACTAAGGGATCACTTTTTATTGGTTATAGAATTATATTACTTACACATTCTATAATCTTGCGTTGATAAGTGGACCATGATTCAATTTCTTGACTAGACCTTGTTTGAGTTCAAATCTTTTGAAGAACTAAAAACTAAAGGTTAATGAATATGAAAAATTAGGTTCAAAACTTAATAAGATGTTCTATGAAATGAAAAAAACTAGTTGGAACTAAAATCAAAGGTTCCATCAAATTGAAGAACAACTTAATGAGGTTCTATTTCAAAAGGTTAGAATCAAAAAGTACTAATGTGGACCAATGTTGGATAGGTTCTAAAAACATTGAAAATCAACTTGGGTTTCATGGTAGTTTTTTTGGCAAAATTCAATAAATATAAACTAGTAAAATAGCCAACAATTCCATAATAGGAAAAAAATTATAACTTGAGAACCAATTAACTTATATTAACCCTAGCCTTCAACCCTATATAAGTTACAAATGTAGCATTCAATTTTGATTATCAAGGATAGGATCTAGTTAAGAAGGATTTCATTTTAAGCTCCATACTAAGTAGGTTGTAGCAAGGTTGTCAAAACCAATGTGATTCGTTCATTTTGCATCAAGTGTCACATTGGTGTTCATCTTGATATGTTTGTCACATTTGTCAAGATTAACACATGAAAAAAATAAATTACACTTAGGTTGCCCTTGTTATGTATGGTGACAAAAAATGGATTTGATCATCACAAGATTAGCGACCAAATTTTCAACTTTCTTGTCATTGAATTGAATAATTGAAAATTTTTGATCGCCACAATCAACAATTGGATTTTTTCGGTCCACCTAAATTTTTTGGTACAAACTGCCCTAAAACTTTTAGTCGTTCGATCAAAGTGGCCATTGTTCCAACGTCTAAATTTTTTTGTCATTGCCCAAAACATTTCGGTCAATGCCCAATTTTTTTGGAATAATGCCCAATTTTGTATGCCAATTTAGGTGATCGAAATTTTTCGATTATTACATTGGGTGATTGAAAAATTTGTGTTGTCGACTATGGCAACCAAAAGTGCGCAACCAAATTTTTTGGGCATTGCCCAAAAAATTCAGGCATTAACCAAAATTTATTGGGCAACAATCAATGGCCATTCTCGATTGGACAACTTAAATTTTTTCGACAACTTGCAAATTTTTTTTGGGTGGACAGAAAAAATTCAATCACCAACTATTACAATCGAAAGTCGGGAATCGAAAACTTTTGGCATGTAATATGTTTTTGGAAACCTCTCAATGAACATTACTTTTGGTGATAAAAAATTCAATTACCTACAACAAAAACTAAAGTCATTAACAACCAAAAAAAGGTTTGAGTTGCCAAATTGTTGTTTTCAATCACCTTATGTATGGTGACTAAAAGTGGTTTTTGGTCACCATCCAAGAAAACTTGATTGTTTGATATTGATCGAAAGTTTTTGATCATCAACAACTAAATTTGCAAAGGGGGCTTGTAATATACTTTTGGAAAGCTTTTATCAAGCTCTATGTGCAATGACTAAGGGCAACCAAAAATTTAATTGCCAATTATAGAAAATAACATTTATTGGTGATAAAAAATTCAATTGTTAGTGACAAAAAAAATTACAATTGCTAGCGACCAAAAAAGAGTTTTGGTTACCTTATGTATGGCAACCTGAAAATGGGTTTCGGTTGCCATCCGAAAAAACTTGATTGTTGGATGATAATTGAAATTTTTCGGTCACTAATGACTGAATTTGAAGAGGGAGCATGTAATATATTTTTGGGAAGCTCTCATCATCTTTATGTGTGACAATTAATGGCAACTAAAAATTTAATCACCAGTGATAAAATAATGCACTTTTTGGTGACAGAAAAAAGGTTTTAGTCGTCAAACAATTTGTAATTAAAAACAGGTAAAAGGTGATTGTAAATTAGGGCAAACCGTGTTGAAAGTGACAATTACATTAAATAAAAAAGTCATAACTTTAATTGTGAATCCCATTTTTTTGGTCATATTACTTTGTCATTGTTCCTTGTTTTTTTTTTGTGCTAACATTGTGTTTATTTATTTGTTTGCTTTTTATTATTGTTTTGTGCCTTTTGCTATTCTCCAACATTCTTTATTGTTATACATAGTTTTTCAATGTTTGATAGTGTTTTGTGATGTTCATGCCCTTTGCTGACATTTTTTATTGTTCTTTGTTGTTTTTTAATGTTTTCCACTACTTTGTGGTGTTTTCTAATTTTATGCAAGTATACAATGTGAACCATAATATGAATTTCGGTACAAGCCTTAATATTAGAACTCATACTCACCTAATACATATATTATGACCAAGACTTATGATATACCTTGGGATTAAAAAAATTCCAACTTAATGTACCATGTTTGATATTAAACTAATATGTTCATGTTGTGAAGGACATTGTGCTTACTATTGACACCTTGCCAATTTTGTAATGTTTCACTTAAGTATTAGGTATTGTTTACACACACATGAAAATATAAGGTTAAAGTAATGAGGAAGGGAGAGGGGAGGTGCCATGATGTATGATGAGAAGGAAATAAGGGGAAGGGAGTTCTAAAGTATAAATCTTTTGGGAGTTGCATATGCTAAACAAAATGTTATATTTTGCTTGAATGTTTGAATGTTTGGATTTTTCAAAAGTGTAATACGAAAATACTAGACCAAGGTTTATATATCTCTATTTTCCAAAAACCAATATGATACTATGCTCATACCCACACTAAATTAATAATTTTGATACCCAATTATACCATTTTCTCAAGTTTAGTTACATACTATCGCCAACCTAATCTTTTTTACCCATCATATTGGACATACCACAACTGATTTGGTATGTGTCAATTGTGATACTTGTTTCCATTACTTGATTACTTTCATTTGTTTTCCATTGTTTTTTGGTGTTTTTCATTGCTAGATGTTGTTACTCATTGCCCTACTTTAAGTAGGTTTCCTTGTAGTTAATGTTATTTGTTGTTCTTTTTCTTCTTATCCTTCATTTTGTTGTTAACACCTCCCCCTTTCCTTTCTCAATGTAGGTGCTACTAAATCATGTGATAGCACCATGGCTTCAAATTCCTCCACTAATTTGAATTTTTTTTCATTGTTTCTTGTTTTTATGTATGGATTGTTTTGTCATCACTTACATTGGTGTGTAGATTGTATTTTGTTTGTATGTGTGATTGGTTCACCTAATCATGCATAATGCATATGTTTTGTTGGATTGTGCAAGACATAAAATTAACCCAACTTTTAATGATGATAAAAAGTTGTTTATTTTTGTCTTCATTCTAATTCTTTCATTCTAATTCATATATCATTTAATTTGTTACTTTGCATTCCAATATAATAGATTTTTCATCAACTTCCACTATTGCATTGCATAATTATGAATTACCATTTTTTTATTTCATAATTGATTTTGTGTTTTTTTTAATGTTTACATTTGCATTGTTATAGTTGGGTGTTGAATTTCCATTTTTTTCTTATTGTTAGTTTTTGTTTACCAAAAAAATTCAATCAATAATAATAATAAATTAACTAAGTAATTTATTTTTTAAAAATTAAAAATCACCTCCAATCAAATTGTTTTTGACATTTTAATTTTTGTGATTAAAATTTGACCTAATGACTTTAGTGTTGGTTGTAATTCCCCTTTCAAATTGATTCTTGAATTGATTTGATTGAAACTAAAATGGACTTCAAGGGAAAATTGGAGGAAATTAAAAATTCATTTGAATGAAAGGAGATTATAAATACTTGATTATATATGTCTTGTAATATTTTATAACGAAATTTTTGTTTTTCATTTTGATCATTGGAATGGTACTCTAAGTTCTATACACACAATCTTAATTTTGAATATCAAGAAATATTTTATATTTTATATTAACACTTAAAAAAAAACCTTAAGCCCTAAACTTACTTTAAATAACTAATTTCATATAACCAATTGAAATGAACAAATTGGGAATGAAATATGAAATAATTGGGTTTAAAAAAAATTGATACTTTGAAGGGTAACACCCTTGTAAGGTTCTTTGAATTTTGTTGAAATATTCAACTTGGGCAATTTTTATAAAAAATGATTATGCCCAACCTTGGTTTATATTAATGTTGGTTAGTTTTTCCTTTTTAAATCTTTGGAGTTGGTTTTCACACTTTGAAAAAATTGGTAGCTTCCTTGGTATAATTTGAACTTCTTGAATTTTTATTTACCTTGTTGTTCCAATTTGGGCACATTCTTTCAAATTCAAGAACCCTAGGTTTGGTTTAAAGCTAAGTTTAATTCCAAGTAAAATATATACACAAAACTACCCATTCTTCCTTGGTTAACTATAATGATTCAATCATGCAATTATATTGCAATAATCTCTCCTTTATGTTGTCCCATTTAACTAATGGATTTTCCATTTGGTTTAGATCACTAATATTCAATTCTTGATTTTGAAAAGAAGTTTTGAATTAGGTGTAATTTTTTCTCTTTTGTTTGATAAAACCTTTGGTGTGAATTTGTGAACCTTTGTTTGAATTTAGCATTATTACTTTTAGTTTCAAGGACTTTTTACATTTGGAGCTTGATCCAATTTACGACTAGGTTCACTTCCATTTACAATGCATCCAATTATAATTTAAAATTATTTGTACATAATATTAATATACAACACCCAACATAAAAAAATTACATAAGAAGAAGAATTAACTTACCCTAAGGTCAAATTTTTCCATTTTAATTTATTTTTGGACAAAATTTTGCAACCTAACGACAAAAAAAAGGCCTTTACAAATCAGCTTGAAAGAATTTGACCATTAGATTAGAGGCAAGTTGCTAGGATGCAACCATTAGGCAATAAGTTGTAGCCATCCACCTAATCAATAATTTAGGTGTGGTGCCGCCTATACTCACCACCTTACATTGTTGAATGCCACAACCCTCCCCACTATGGACCTTTTTTTGCATCTGACCTCATTCAAAATGCACAACATTTGCAAGCAATTATGTGCACATTGAAATTAAGATTGTCGCTTATAACGAATGTCGATCTTTCTTGGTAGCACGCTTAGTAGGATGGGTTCCTTTAAATTTTGGATCATGTTATGGAGGCTAGAAGCAAATAATGGTGAAAGAGCAAACAAAAAATTGGCACCATACTTTTGTGTGAATGCATTACTTATGTGTGAGTGCATTCAAAGAAGATCAAAGTACAAAATCGATATGCTCTTAATGCTAAAGGAGGAAATAGGAAATTGGAAGATATTATACTTATGTTTGAAGTTCATTCCAAAAAAATCATGGTACAAATCTTTCTTTTGAATCATTTGATTTGATTTGGGTGTTTTTCGGTTAGGATTGGATTTAGTATGTTAGGCTAGTTGTAAATGTAGATCTTTTGAAAGAGGAACTTAGGAGCAATGCAAACACATTGCTTGGGGCCCATGAGATTTAGGAGGATCAGATTGAATGTAAAAAGGTACACAAGTTCTCAACTAAAAAACTCATTGAATGTTCAAGTGTTTTTTTATTTTTTGTAATTGTGCAAGGTTTAAAGGTCATCAAAATCCTGAAAGTTATAAGGTTTAGGGTTCAAGTTTGGCTTGCTAGAAATGCTTCATTGAATTCGTATCTTCTACTCAAATGTTAAATCGACCTTTCTTTTGGTTTCTTACAAAGAGGTTTGTTGTGAGAATTTTGTAACACATCCAAGGTCACTAATATTTTTTCCTTGTCAAATTTGCAATTGCTATTGTGGAAATGGTGCCCTTGAAGCCTCCATAGAACTTCAAGTTTCATCTCTTCTTTTCAGCTTCTGCAATACTTGATTCTACTACAAACCACACACCTAGTGAGTCACTTAACATTTCTACTAATTTAACTTCCTCCTCATTGTCACCTACATCTCTTGTTGCAGTGATAGGAAAAAGTTTGTTGGTTTTTTAATCTACACCCACATTTGAATCTATAGATCATATGTAAAACCCTAGAAATAATGAACCAAAAAATAAGAGGCAAAAGAAATTTAAATGGGAAATAAACATAGTTTTTCAAGAACAATGGGCAACTAGGTTTTCCCTGGTTTGAGCCAATATGTGGACCAGATGAAAAAATGAGAATGGTCAAATGCAAAATCTATTTTGACATTAAAGGGAGGGAGAAATTACTAGTTCGAAAACTAGATTCCTTCATCAAACATTCTAGAATGAGGAAATGTAACAAAGTTAAACTAGGAGTTATGAGAAACTGCATGCCTCATGAGGACGTGATATAGTTATTGTGCAAGTTGCAAATGGTGACAAAACATAGAAGAAAAATAAATACATGCAATTTGTTGCAATTTTCCATTTGTTCCAACAAGGGCACCTGATGATAAATTTTGAGAATTTCAAGAAGCTTTTCTAGTTCTTGAAAATGGAGCATTGTCTTGGAAAACATTGGTCAAATACCACCGGCTAGACCATGGTTGAAGTAATGCATAGCCTAATGTTTTGAGCCATGAAGGTTGTTGTCCAGAAACCATTATTCATTTTAGTGAGTTGTGACAAAATCACCACTATTGACAACCAAAATTGGCTTTTAGTTCATTTGTATATGATTGATGGGTGAAAATGGGTCCATTTTACTTAACCTATGAAGGGTTTTGGATGGTGTAACTTCTATTAATTTGACTAAACTTATTATGTGGAGTCTTGTTGAGTTTGGAGGCATGATTAAAACAAATGTGGCAAACAAGTATGTTTTCTTTGGAATAGATGGAGTGACAATTTTTCAAGGCTTCAAAAATGGTGTCACCACAAAACTAATGTAGAACCATGCTCCATTCATGAGTGATGTGCATTATATGGCACTTGCACAAACTTGGCTATCCAAACTTTGAATAGTTCGATTTTGGTGGGAAAAATTGAATGTTTGCTTACATCTATGCACAATTATTTTGCCCATAGTCCCAAGTGTTATCTTGAGCAAGTGAGTTGGCTAAACTCCTTGAATGCAAAGGCAATAAGAATATCAAAACACATCAAAACACATTGGGTTTCAATGTTATCACCTTCCAAGAGAGTCCTTAGTGAATACAAAGCTTTGGTTGTAAAAATGGTTGAGGACAATGTAATTGTCGACACTACCAAGATCAATTATGAACTCATGTGTGATCTTGAAACATTGTTGGGTCTTTCTTGCATCATTCCTTTGTTGGAGTTGGTGTAAGGTTTGTCAAAAATTGCTCGAAGCTAATAGACCTTCATTTGTGATTTTATCTTTGCTTTAAAACTTTTTGAAGCAAATCTTTTCACAATGTACAATGAAGTTAGAAAATGGTTTTCTTCATAACACTTCAATTGTTTGTAAAATCGTTGTGAGCACATCCATGAACACTTGTGTTTGACATGGTGGAAAAAGCCTGTAATAGGCATTAAATATGTTACCTTTTGTTTGGGAGGCAAAATTTATATGTTGCATACCCATGATCTGATTACTAAGGAGGCAATGGGCTTTAAAACCAGACAAGTTTAGGTTGATTATGTGGAATCCGTGAAATTGTAATATCCTGAAGTGTTACAAATTTCATCTCTGAACTACAAAAGAGGTTTTCAACACATGAGTTGCTAAATGCCACTGTGGTGATCTACCCACAATATTGATTTGTTCTTGAGGTTGAAACAATATTTTTAGGTCACCGAATTATTATCCAAGCTCATTTTGGTCACCCCAAGGCATGGGGGATTGTTATGGTTGGTGAGCCATTATTAAACCAATCATTATTGATGAACAACTTCATTTTTTTTCAAATTGATGATGCAAAACCATGCCCAATTTGCCATGCTACCTCCCCATGATTGTAATCCAACTACATGTTTATGGGAAAGGCTTGGGTCTAGTGTGATTTTAAACCATTGTCTTTTCGAGTGGTTTAAACTGGCCAAGTTATGTATGGTGATGGTGTTGGGTAGTGTGGAAGACAAGTGCACTTTTTCCAACTTGGCGTTCATAAAAACAAAGCTCCAAAATTGCCTTACTATGCATCTAGACCTTTTTGTCTGGATGTATGCACATAAATTCTATGACCTAAAAAGCTTTCCTTTTTACTTAGCTATTCATGATTGGAATGAAGACCAATTACAATATGGGTTGATGCATAGCTCTCATGTGGCATTGCATTATTAGTTTTGCAAGATGCTAGTTTATTAATGTTTGTTGAAGGTCAATTGTTGGTTGGAAACCAACTATGTATTTTGGTTTTTGTTCATCCTATGGCAACAATCAATGAAAACATACACCTTCGACTACATGTTTTTTCTCAATGGTGGTAAGCTTTTATGGTAGTCACAATTCACATATGTTTTGGTTGTCAACGGTGGTGACATGGTTACAACTTACAAGCTTATATGTTCAATTATACCCAAAATTCACTTAGGTTTGTTCATGTTTCTTAGTCTTTTTTCTAACTAGGTTTTGGGTGTAAGTAGGGCTTGAGCTACAGTGGGCAACACCTTTTTAGGGTTGGAGTTCAAATCCCCTTCAAGCTATTTAAGGTTTAGTGTTCTCAATTGATATTTTTTATTGTGAGTATGTTTGAAGAATTTTACATCAATGTTGAGATTGTAGGATAAGCGCACATGGACTTTGAAAAAATAATTAGTTATTATAAGACCTTAGTTGGAAGCATTGCGACGTAAGAAAGAGGATCAAATGAAGTAATTTTTGGAGGTGAAAATGTAGATAACACACATTTCTAAGGAAAGTACGACAACATAAACTATAGACTTCTACTTAAGTGGAGGAGATCAACATCTGACATTAAGGAAGCTGGAAAAGTATAATGTTTTGTTTCAAAAGCTTCAAAGGGAAAGGTTAAGTAAACCTTCATTTTGGGAAATAAAAATACAATGCAATTTGCAAATGAGCAAATTATAGGGATTCTTGTGGTGAGTAATCCTTTATCAGTTACCTCCATGAAAGAGTTTGAGTTTTGAATTTTTGTAGATAGACATATGTGCATATGTTGTACCCATGTTAAAAAATTGTCTATGATATATAAAGCTAGAAAGGAACGGTTATTCAAGGTGGTGATCAAGTTTGCCTTGCATCCAAACTTGCATCACCTTAAATAGGTTTTTAGTAGGTGCCCAAGCTAATATGCCATAAGAAGCCTTGCAAATGTTGGATATCGTGCTTTGGGAGCTTCCTACATATTAGTAATTATTGCTACCCACCTTTTATTGATAGTTCTTTGATTTGCTTTTCATAGGACATGATTTTGTGGGTACCATTTAAATTTTCTAACAAATTGTTATGCTATATCATTGAGAAACTAAAGAAATTTTAAGTTTCTTCTTAAGACAACAAGCACTAAACAAACATTACTTTGTGACTATTGGTGGTGTAGTTAATTATTTTGGTTGCTTTAATTCTTTTGTTGTTGTGTAGGTATACACCAATAGGGCATTCATTTTACTCACTTAATCTTGGTTCGACAATATTTCCTCAGTGATGGGCTTGGAAAGCTTAATAGTGGGGCTTTTATCAAAGTATACACCCAACTCAATGGGCTTGTCCCTCAACATTGGTAGGAGCCATGGTGTTTCCAC
>Ga0116231_10002775_pt1 | contig 36511 bp, 29 predicted proteins | sample S1TSphgellanicum_2_FD_89695 | JGI IMG/M metagenome (GOLD analysis project Ga0116231, IMG submission 89695) | Host-associated microbial communities from peat moss isolated from Minnesota, USA - S1T2_Fd - Sphagnum magellanicum MG | ecosystem: Host-associated > Plants > Peat moss > Unclassified...
AAAAGATATATTTATTTTTTTTAAAAGGGGGGGGGGGAACACCAGCATTTAAACAATAATTCCCCCCCCCCCCCCCCCCCAAAAGAAAAAAAGTCCTAGGTCTGAGGGGTTTTTTTTTTTCATTTTCCAATTTTTTTATATTGAAAATTTTTCAAAAATTTCCCCCAAATAATATAAAATTTACTGTGATTTGAATTAGAAAAATTTCCAATTTTTTCCAATTTTTAAAAACTGAAAACAGGACAAAATTTGTCCCCCACAAAATGACTAGTCTTGGATGCTCAGCCATAAATGACTAATGAGGGTGTGAATAGGCAGAAAATTTACATGATGAGAAGGGAACTTGTTTTTTTTTTTTTTCTTTCTTACAAGTTAATTACAAATTTGCGCACTGCTGTGGACATGGCAGTATGGGTAAGATTTTCTTGAGAATGGCAGTGTTTTTATTTTGGCAAATTCTTTTCAAAAATGCAAAAAATTAGAGTTTTGAGGGCTTTCTCATCATCAAATTTCCTTTTCTTTTTTCTTTTTTGAAAAAGTCACCAAAATCTACATCAGGTCCCAAATTCCAATACTGTCGCCAACAATATAAAAAGGATGTTTAAATTCCTTTGTTTTCATATTTTATTTATAGGGAAGTTTGGCTAAATCCTCTTATGGATGATCACCGATCATGCTTCATCACAAAATTGGTAAAATAATAATAATAATAATAATAATAATAAGTTTAAAAACACTATTGGGAAGTCCCACACTTAGGGTCAACCTTGAGCAATGAAGGCCAAAGAACTGAAAAGAGACACAAAGTAACAAGGTGGGGTTTTTTTTTTTATAATTGATTTATTTTTGAACTTGTTCATATGAAAAAATTAGAAAAAAAAATCCCCTTCACCTTACCCCCCTTCCCCAAAAGAAAAAATATTGAAATGTACACTTTAAAAAAAAACCAAAAAATTCCAAAAAATTCTCAATTTTTGTGGTTGACAAAAAAAATTGTTGGTAGGCCCCAAAATTACTACAAGTGTCTGAGAAAGTCAAGGGCATGTGCTGAATTATTACTTACTGGTGCCTTGTACTAGCTGTGTCATCGACAGATTGTGGATCCCAGAGAGAGAAAGGAAGAACTGTTAGTGAAGTCATCCATCATATAAGGGCTACCCACCCAACGCATCTGTAGTGAGTGAATTAGGTCTTCACATTCTCTACCGCATACTTGCCTCTCTCTCAAATTGTCATGCAGATTTTTTATTACTAGGAAAGCACGTTCTTTTCTTTCACTCTTATGACCAGATCCACCCATGTGGGGGCCAAAAGTGGGGGCCAAAGTAGGGGCCAAAAGTGGGGGCATTCCTGAGATGAAAGGGCTTAGGACCACGCAGAAGCCCAGTTAGGCCCCACATTTCAGAGGAGTGTCCCTCACATTCACATTAAAAAGTATCTTTAAGGCAAAAGAAGAATTATGGAAATACAATTATTTCCCCATGCAAAACTGTAATCTTCAAAAAGATCCTCCAAAAGAAAACCAAAAATCCTTCAAGATATCATAATTCTATAACTACTCTGAAGCTTCAACACAAGCCAAAATATCACCTTTCAAAAATCCTCATATAAAAAATAGGCCTACTACCTAGGGGCCTATAAAAATCCCTTAAGCTACTATACTCTATAATGAATCTAAACACAATAGCCTTGCCTACCAACTTCATGTTTTCACAAAATTTCATTTCACTATTATGAGGATTATTTAATGACCTAAGGGTAAGGTAGTTAAGCTTCAAAATGAGATAAATTGTCTATGGAATTGTCTAGGGATGACCATACGATATGAATTGTCTTTGGAATTGTTGAGGGACGATTATACAATAGATTCCAAAAAATCACCCATATATCAACATACGAGTTCCTCAAAAAAATAAAATTGTCCCAACAATTTGTAACCTATTACTTTTGTTGTTGTACTAGTGACCTAAATCTTTAGGTTCGACTTCAAAGTGTTTGAACTTTTGTGTGTGTGGTTTTCTTTTATCAATTTTGTGATGTAGTCAACTTTATTTATCGGTGTCTTTTTTTTAAGTGGAGATTTATTTTTTCACATTTAGGTGAGTTTTTTTCAAAATAGTGAAAATAAACAAGAAGAAATGATGTTTTGAGAGTTTTTTTTTGGGTCATTTCTCAAAAGAAATTGGAAAAAAATTCTACAATTTGGGGCAATTATCAGTAGTCAATTAATGCGAAATCCTTTTTGGGGACAATTATTTACCAATGATTCTACAACATGAAACTCATTTTTTAAAACATTGAGTCAAAGTGATGATCATTCATGAAAGAAATTTAATCAAATTTGGCTATCAATGGAAACCCAAAAAAAAAAAATCATCCTTCTATAATAATTTTGGTTACAAACAGTGATTTTTTGGGACAGAACTGGTCCTTTTTTCAACATGCTAAATTGGGAATTCTTTGGATTCTTTGGTTTTTTGGGTGCAAATTCGACTAATTATGCTAACTTTTTGGAAAAATTCACCAAATTTGCAATCACACAAAATTGAAATAAAAAAACCCTGATTACACAGTACTATAGCCAAAATTGATGCACTGGAAAAACAATAAAATAGCCAAATGTTTTTTTCAGTAAATTGATATAGAGATCTGGCAATTTAGACAAGGCAGGTCCTGGTTAGTGATTTTCTTTCCACTAATTTTTTAAACAAAAAATAATTTTTCTATTATTTTTGGAAAAACAAAAACCAAAGTTTCAATATCACAAAAATTGGGGGAAAAATTAAAAAACCCTGGTCCTGGTATCAAACTGAATTTCACAATTTCAAATATAGGATTGGTGTGAATTAAATAAATTGAAATATACAATCTCCATTTCACTCCACATGGATTTCAGCATGACCAATTTCACTCTGGGAACGTCCATTCCACCAGCCTTTTTTTTTTTCCTGGCTATTTTAAACTAAAAGAGATATTAAAAATTAAAAGTGCTTTCTGAGATTTTCAATAGCCATAATTTGACCAAAATTTAAGAAAAATCGCCAGATGTCTGTACATGGTTGTAACATGTAGCCAGAAATATAAAAAGACATTTTTAAAAATGTCACTTTCACATGTAACTTGTAGCCAAATTTGGCTAAATCTTCCTATGGGTCATCACCATTTTGGCTATATCACAAAATTAACAGGAAAAAAGAAAACACTACTTGCCATTGTGTTGGGGCTGGGTTAGTGCAAAGTTTGATTTGAAGTCTGGTTAAAAACACAACCTCAGGCATGCATGTTCTGTAGCTCAGTACTTGAATGGAGATGGGGCAGACTCCAATCATCAATCTCCTTCCAAGTACTAAAATTATTTGTGAAGGCGCATCAAATTCTCTTTGGGGCATTCAGTACTGTAGTAGTACCTCAGCAGCTTCAACACATGGACTAACTGCATGTCTTGTAATGAATCCTGGTGATGGTTTTGGCAACTGGATTGTAAGCCCAAGAGGGGAAGCAATAGTAGGGGCCACCGAAAGAAAGAGTGAGAATACCGAATGGAAGTACCAGCCATGCATGCTCCGTGTCCATTGCCCAGAGTTTGCTGTTGTGGAGATACATGGTTTAAATGTGATCCAAGTGTGTCTGGGATCACAACTATTTCTATTGGAGCCTGTTACTAGCTCTTTCATTTCAAGGATTCATCAGCAAATTCGTCCTCAAACTGACCAAACATCACTTGAACAAATCTTAGAGAAACCAAAAGTATAAAAATAATATACTCTATGCCCACTGAAAAACTTGTGGCTTAAGGGCAGATTCTCTGTGATCGGTGTGAAAATCTCAAGGCACAATCTGTTTAGAGATACGATGTCAGTACTAAAACCACTTCATCCCAAGAAGGATTCTTTCACTACTTTCAACCCAGAAAAGGAACTCGGTACCTTATTCAGTGTGCCATGTTGAAAGAACAAGTCCTGTATATCGAGATTAAACAAGTAAAACCATGAGTTTGGAGCCCATTTTGATCTGTCTTTTTTGCATACACATTGACATTTGAAAGAAAGTCAACAAATCAACATGATGGTGACTAAAAACCCATCCCCTCTAGTTCATGTGGCATGTAGTCCTCACTGGTGCGATAACTTTTGTCGGGCGAGTAATAACACAAATTGGTCACATGACTAGTGTACAAGCAAGCAAACCTCTCCACCTGTCTCAACATGCCACCCGTTACTTGAATGAGCACTGTTGCAATGCTGAAACACATACCTATATCTATGAGATTGCAGAGAAATTTCTGGACGCAACAAAAAAAATTGCTGCTGTAAATTGATGGACCCTAGTAGCAATAAGATGCACACTTCATGGAAAATTTACAAGCAAAGCAGATGGCAAGACCTGGTGTGAAAAACGGGAGTTTTGGTAGCCAGTCTTCATGAGCTGTCCCCATATTTTGTGGAACTGCAAAATAAGTGAACCGTCAGCAGAAATTATGTGAAAGATGAATGCTGTGATTACAGCTTGAAAACAGTGGAAACTATTGCAAACTGGGATAGACAGCTGCAATTTTGCATCATGAAAAAATGTGTAAAAAAAGATCAAATGCATTGATTTTTTTATTAAGAAATCACTTCCTCCAACAAGAGCACCTCACAGCACTAGGACATACCCGATGATGGAACTCTCTTTGAAATTGGCGGTGCAGTTCACGAACATTGTTTCGTTCAGTCTATCAGAGAACCCAAAAACCCCATCGACTGCAATTTCACTATCTTGGCACAAAAAAACACATCTCATGCATTATAGCATTTGTAAGCTGACTTTGATGATGGGTGTAGTAGGAAGATGTCTGAACTGCAGAGGCTAGGATCCTTTTGGTAGAAAGGCTCTGAATCAATGGCCCTCCCATGTATGGAGAGTCTCAGGTAAAGGAGGGTGTGAGGCCCCGGGTCCTTGGGAGCCCAAATGCAGGAAGACAATTCCTTTCAAGGTTTGGTCTGCCATTTATCTGTCCCCATAATAGATATCAGATAACAAAGGAAGAACACACAAGTAGAAAGTGCTCTATGGAGTGAGGGATGTGCAATACACACTTGTAAGGAGTTGATATCGTTACTTAGTCTCTCACGCTCGTCCTTGGTGCAGTCATCAAATCTGCCACTCACAAAACTTTCAATCACACTACAATTCATACCTTGCATGGCACACAAAAGACTTCAGCTGCAGATGAAACTAAAAAGACCCATTTTTAAAGTATAAGTAGGAAGCATCAAGCAAGCAGCAAACTTGACACAGTAAAAATGAAAAGACCAAAATCAAGGTTTTATAGCAATGCATACTGAAATGTCCATTCAAGGCGTTGGAGTGCACCCTCCAAGGCAGCACCTTGCTGACGCAGTCTCTGAAACTCCTGCATTCAAAAAAAATACACAGTACACTCTCATGATCCTATAACAAAACATTGTTGTGATGTGTCTTCATTGGAGACCTATGAACATTTTACAAAATTCTGTTTCTTTACTTGCTCCAAGCATTCCTGTACCTTCCGAATGGCTGATGTGTGGCTGAGCAAATTGAGCTCCATCTCTAACTCGGGTACCACTAACATTGTTCTCCATCCTGCATTTTTCTCTTCCCACAAAGGGAACTGCATCATAATCTACCCAAAGCTTTTGTAAATGCAGCAAAAATAAAAAGCTGAGGTTTTTTGACCACATAATATCCAAGTCAAGCAAGAAAGAAAGGAATTGATTATCTTCTAGAGCGCACCATCAAGTGGACAGGTAGCAATAATGTCACAATGACATACCGAGCTGCTTCTTGCTTCGCAAAATGTCACCATAAATGTGGTCTCCTGCATACAAAACCTGCCATACAATCTTTTCTTTAAGCCTAAAAACCCTTCTGCCATTGTTTCATTGACTCTTCATCCTTGGGGACTTCATTTGTGTTCATGCAAAAATTGTTATGAAAAAACTCCATAATCAATTTGTCACAAAAAAATTCAATAAAGTCTCACCAAGTTCTAGATAAAAATACTACACTGCACCCAACTCTAACCCATCACACATAAAGAAACACACAAATGACGCAAAATGGAACTTGGACTCAAAGAGCTTCAAACTTTTTCTATGAGAGCGTGGATCAAAAGAATTGCTTTGATGACAAGGCATTGAATCTTCTTCACATTTAGAAGCCTTTGTTCCTCCTGTACCTGTGAGCCCGACTCAATTGCAAGTAACCTGTGGAGATGTGCTACACTTCCCCCCTGTGCAATGCATGTCATGCCATCAAAAGCACTGTCTTACTATACATCTTTAGAACCATGTAAGAACCAACACAGAGAACATGAATAAGGTTCAACCTTAGTTTTTCTGATACTTGCCTGGAACACCTGATTGGTCTGCCCCGTTGTCTTTGTCAACAGCACCTGTGTAGCTGTATCAACTCCCCCTATCTGCAGTCAAGAAGATGGATAATAAGGGATGCCACCCATATAATGGAAATGGAAGGTGGGTGTCTTTGAAAAATACTCTGAAGCCCTTGACATCTATGATCTAACTAAGAAAAAATGGTAGAATTCCACTGAGATTAAACCTGTGCAAGAGGGTTGCCATGATCTGTATTAAGGAGCATCCCACTTTTGGTGTCCACTTCAAACAAAGGTGCCCGATTGCCGTCCATAAAGAAAGCTGGTTTTGCACTGCAGGTAGGTAGCAACAGAACTGAAAATGAGAACATAAAAAGACAAATCTGGCACAGTGTTTTTTTCCCCCCCCAATTTTATGAGATATCTGGTCTAGTGATCATCCACAAGAGGACTTCGCCATATTTGGTGACAGGTCAGAGAGCAAAGTAGAAACATTTAGGAATCTTGCTATAATTTGGCGACATGCTGGAACCTATTGTCTAAATCTGGCTATTTCAAAAAAAAATTCCCTCATAATCTGGCGACTTTGGGCCATTTTTTTCCCCCAAAAACACCTTTGTATGAGTCACACTGGCCTTTCTTTTGTTGCCAGGATGCAAAATTTCGCCCAAAAAATGAAAAAAGCTGGTCTGGCAGGTGGACCTATACTAATTGTACTCTTTTGTCAACAACTAGAAAGAGGGAAAACACATGCGCACCTCCCTGTGATAACAACGTCAAAGTACGAAAGCCATTCGTCATCACGTGGTATGCCACCCTCAGTTCCACACTTGCCATTCAAGAAGTTCATTACCACATGCGTATAGTCCCATAGGCTGCAACACTTGTTGAGAATACGTATCAGCATTTTGATAGGTTTAATTCCACCCATTGTGTTATTCGAAACCCTAAAGCCCTAATAAGTGTGTCCCTGGTATAGAATGAATGGTGAGGCAAATTCCACTCTTCAACCCTGTCGATTTATAATCCATTTTCAACAATGTCACACACAAGAAGAAGAGAGACTGACCTGTTGGTGACTAAGAAGGTCATGCGCCCAGATTGCTTAAGCATCTTCAGCATGGGAAAAATATGTGGGTCTTGATGGATGTACCTGCAGGGGAAAAGATGAGTGGAAAAAGAAGAGTCTGAACCCAATAATAGCTTGGCCAAAAATAATAAATTTTCATTCAGACAACTGAAAGCCAAAAGGTAGAAGATTTTGGGATTATTACATGCCAGGGTTATGAGCAACTGCCTGCTTCAAGGTGCCATCACGATGACATAAGTCCACAGCCTCCCTCACATGCTTATATATTTGGGCATAGCTGCAAAACAGTCCACTGGGACCATAAGACCTTAGAATGTTCTAAACCTTACATCTATATACAAATTATGGAAAGCTTTTTTTACTCATATGCCATTGAGTGATGCCCCCTAAACCCTAAAACCCTTATAGTGCCACATACTTGTATGAGGGGAAATGAAGATTCATGTGGTACATAGACATTATCAAGTAAGCAAATATATGAGAGAGAGGAAAAAAAAAAAACAAAGACAACTTTGTGATGTCAACTGGGATACTGATGAGGACCACACTCATAACGAATTTTATCCGGGAAGGTGTCTCGAAAGTCAACAAGCTGCATGAAAAGATAGGCTTCTGCAAGTGAAAAGAGGGTGTCGATAAGAGCATAGTCAGGTTCATCGTAAGAATCTCGGGACAGTGTGTTGCAGTAAGTTGCATGTCGCTCTTCCCTGGACAACTCACGGAATCCATGGTATGCCACCTTCACATACTTGTGCCGATCCATCTGCCATCCATCCATCAATCCACTTGAGAGCATTAGTGCCACGTTATTCAAAAATACGCACACCCATTAATGGATGCATGATGCTTACCAAAACACACTCTTGATCAACAGCCCATTTATTCTGTTCAGCACTTTCAATCATCAATCAGTCAGCATCTCCACGAATGCATTTTTCTCTGGATGGTTTTATCATTTCACAGCTGCAAAATCATCTAGAAACTGAGGATCTGGCAAATTGGTGAAAACCAGACATTTGCAAGTCTATTTCAGTGCCAAGCAATAATACTAGTAGTCCCCACCTTGAGAATGCAACCTCGTTTCTTATCAAGAACAAGTCCCCTCACCATATACGTCCAATCAAACTGCCATTCCAATAACTGTAACACAAAGAGATCAGATACCCATTTGATCAAACACCCATTATTCACCTTCACCATTACAATGTGCTTCTTGCAATTTAAAGGAAAGAATAGCAGATTGAAGTCCTTGAAATATTTCACTAAACAATCATGATTGAAAAGGAAGGATACAAATTTAAGCAAAGTTTAGGGGCCCATTACATGCGTATGGGACGAAGGAAAGAGGCTTGACATTAGTATGGACTTGTAAACAGGGATGATACCTCTGTAGGGTATCCCAAGTCATAGACGAGTTTTCGGACAGTGCCTGTATAAGCAATGCCCTCAAAAGTGCTGGCCTTGTACTGAGCAAGTGTGTAATCCATATCAAATCCCACAGCAACAATACTCTTCATGTTCAGTGATCGGTTGCAAAAGATTTGCTTCCGCAATTCAAGAGGGTTTAACCGCCCTGGGTTACTCCAAAGGGGTGGCTCACAATCCGCTATAAATTTTGTGCTACTAATGCTCATGGGTGCAGTTTCCAACTGTGATGCACCCTCCTGTTTCTTTTCTGAAAATTCACTTGTCTCTGTGGTATTTGTCCCTGAATCAAACATTATATGCAGTTCTTCATTGGCTCCTCTTGACATTTCATTATCAGGCAGATGACTTGCAATTAGGTTTCCTTCCAAACCAGAAAAATGATGCTGTTGTTGTACTGCCCCACCCACTGGAGAGATGCCTCCTCCCAAAAACAGCTTCATTCTCTTTGGCCAGAACGGGAAAACCCTCTTTCTTGCCTGTACTACTTGTTCTTGCTGCCAGAAAGGAGTCAGGCTTGACAGAGATGATGTCAAAGAGACTGATGACCATGAAGAAAAAGGTGCAACGTACGCAAAGCTTGTCAGCAAGGACTGCTGCAAGAGCTGGACAGTCGGAGTGGATATGGCAGCCAGCTTTGCATAGACTGCTGAAGGTGAAATTTCCAGCATTTAGTTTCAATAAAAGAGTGGAAATCCAAAGAGATAACCTCAGTCTAGACAAAATCTGGCACCTCCTCTTTCCTATACAAAAGTAAAGTCCACATGGATAGTAAAAGAAAAAATATGCAACATGGTGTTTCCTCTGCATCTGATCAACTTTCAACAAGACTGAACCTAGTGACAACACTTACCCATGGTTTCCGGCCTTCCTACAAGTCCTGTTGCTCTACAAAACATGCACCTCCACACCTGGACATTATTTTTACACAGAACAAAAACCCCATGATATCAAATTTGATGAAGCAATTGATTGCATGGTTTTGGCATGTGCAGACATACAAAACAAACAAACCACTGGGGTTTGGATTCTTATTTGGTACCTATGGTCTTACCCATGAACAGAGAGATATGGCATCATCAAGAAGTGCCTCAGAGAGCCAGCAGCCATCAGTACTGCCACATACTAGTAAAGCAGTGAAAATTAGAAACAATAGTCTGAGTCTTTCCATCTTTACCATCATCTCTTGAAGCTCACAAATTTCCCAATTTCATGTCCATGTCCACAAATTGCCAACAGTGTTCCAGGGGGAACCCCTTTCACTCTCCACCTGCTCTGAAAGATTGATCACCACAAGGACAAAAAATTCAATTTCAAATCTGCCAAGATCCCAGAGACCATTGAAGGACTCCTCTGTTCTCTAAGATCATTGAAGGACAGACATTGTACATTCCTCAAAGACACAGCTTAGATCTCAGTTATTAGGATACACATTTTTCCTCTCTCTCTCTGAGACCAAAAAAAATCCCATCTGATTAGGAACAATTTCTATTTACATAATGACCGTAAATTTTGCCTGTGTAATCTGACACACCTCCCAAGACAGAACATCTTGAACTTCACATTTCAAATTGCAGGATTCTTACAAAATGGAAGGTACTTGCTTTTCAGGTACTTTCCATTTCATAAGATTCCTGAAATTTAAAGAGTTCATCATGCTTGGGAAGGAACCCCTTTTTGGATCTTTCTGGATTTTTGGATTTTCAGGCCTAGCCTTGGGCTATCACCCATTGGCCCAGGCCCTTAAATCCAGGAAGACCCTCAAAGGGGTTCCTTCCACTATAAATTGCAGATACAAGAAATTTGATTTCCTGCTTTCAGGTACCTTCCATTTCGTAAGATTCCTCAAAATTTTAAAAGTTCATCATCATGTTGGGGAAGGAACCCATTTTTGGATTTTTGGATTTTCAGGCCTTGCCTCAGAAAAATCACCCTTGGCCCCTTCATATCGAGGAAGCCCCTCAAAGGGGTTCCTTCCCCTATACACTGCAGATACAAGAGATTTGATTTCCTGTCCAACCCAAAGAGGAGGATGGTGGATCCATGGAAAGAACTTTTACTTCAGAAAAATCGACATCAAAGATAAGAGGAGGACGGTGGATCCACAGCAAGAACTTTTACTTCAGAAAATGAACATAAAAGATTGCAAATTCGGCAGTCCCACCCAACTACCATTTTCTACTACCATCAGCATGAGCATGCAAACAGAATTCCACCAAAACAGAAACCAAAAAAGTTTGATCTATAAACCAACCACCCACAGAGGGAAAAGCTGCACTCTAATGAGATGTAAGGCGAAATTGGCGATGGGTAATGGAAGAAACCTCACCCTTCACCCCTCCCCAATCTGGTTTCAGCTACCAATAATGCTCTGGTTGGTGAATGGAAATTGAGAGAAAAAGTTTGGAGAATGCTCGACCCCAAAACTCTCCAGAAGAACAAACTCCCCATAAATTTGAGCAAACCCATTCAACCATAAAAAGCATGAGAAGGTGATTCTCTTTTTTCCCCTTTGTGGCAAGGTTTCCGCAACATACCTTAAGGGTGTTCCATACAACAAGCTGAGGCAATCCTCCGGAATCCAAGCTTCCTCTGGTCCCGGCTAGCAAACATTGGGTGGCATTCCTTCTTCGGGTGGAACAGGGAAGAGTATCCTTGTACGTAGCAACAACAGCAGCCGAGACACTGAAGACGAGGAGGAAGAAGAAGAAGAAGAGCAGCCGCAGAGCGTGTGCGAAAGGGCAGTGTGCAAAGAACGCAATGCAGTTCCAACACCTGTGCACTGCTGCATTCCAGAGGATGAACACGACTGTTCTGCAAGTGTGTCATAATCTTCCGATGAACCCGACAGTTAATTTGCGTCGGAATCTTCTGATAAGTCAGTCGTATGGTGGACAAGTTTTTTTAATTTATAAAAGAATTTAATTTTTTTATATACTTCTATTTTCTTTTTAAAATTCTCTTTCTGTTTTTTATTCCTCTGCATTTTTAGACCTGAAGAATTTTTATGATTTCAATACATTAAAAAAAATTAAAAAATTTGGGGGCAAAATTTCGCACCATGGCAACAAAAAAAATTAAGTGTGAAGTGTAGAAAGAGTTTTGTTTTGGGAGGGTTGGGGGGGGAGAGAGTGCAAAAATTGCCACATTTTGAGTGAAAAAAGGTCAGAAATAGCCATATTTAGACATTGAATTCCAGGAGGTCGCCAGAACAAAAGCAGGATTCTAAAAATTTCTACATTGTCATCTGACCTGTAGCCAAATTTGCCTCATTCCTCTTGTGGATGATTGCCAATCAAACTACTTGATGAAATTGACCCAAAAAAGAAAAAGAAAAAAAAAAAGACCCTGCATTAAAAAAAGGATTTTTGTGAAACAAATTTGCCAAACTCACCATATTTCAAAAAATGAAATTATTGGATTCCTACAACAGGTTCCAGCAGGGCAGGTAGCCAAAATATAAAAAAGAATTCTTATAATCTTTCTACTTTCACATCTGGTCTATTAGCCAAATATAGCTAAATCTTCTTGTGAATGCTCGATAGTTTTGGCTACATCAAAAAATCGAACCCTAATTTACTATTGTTCCTAGAACACATCTTCACTCATTTCTGATAATTTATTTGGCCCTACAACAGCATTTCTCTCATCCAAGATTTACTTAGTTATTGATGATTCCAAGCCCTAACCATAAAACATGGCCTTTGTGACACTTGAAAACCACGACCTACTAATAACAAGGGGGTGTGTCACACCCTTTAAAAGTGGCCTTGCCATTTACATTAAAAAGTATCTTACGGCCAAAGAAGAATTATGAAAATTCAAATATTTCACCATGCAAAAATATACTCTTCAAAAAATCCTCTAAAAGAAACCAAAAAACTTCAACAAGATGTCCATAACTCCATAACTAATCTCAAGTTTCAACACAACAAGCCAAAATATCATCTTTCACAAATCCTCTTTTAAAAATAGACCTACTATGTATGTAGGTAGTGGCCAAAATCCCTTAAGCTACTACTATACTTTATAATGAATCTACGCACAAAGTCCTTGCCTTGGTAGGCAAGGCCAACAAACCATCTAGACCAATCAATACAGTTAACCAATTGCAGGCAGGGTTTCGAAACCTGCTAATAACAAACCACCAGGACCAATCAATATATCTAGCCAATCAAGAGCAAGTGTTCAATTCCATTGTGGCTTTTGCTAGCCTCATCATATTGGAAAAAAATGAATGCTGAGCCACAGTCATTTTACTTGAGCCTGTTGAACATACTTTTTACATCCAAAATATTCATCCAAAATGAACCTGTTGAACGAATTTTTTTCTAAACTTTATCCAAATGAGCCCGTTGAACGCATGTTTACTAATATTCATCCAAAATGAGCCTGTCAAACAAATTTTTACTAATCTTCATCCAAAAGGTCGGGGCTATTTAGGCACTTTTCCAGGCTCTGTTCCAAAAGAGTAGTTATCCGCTCCAAACGAAACTCATCTTTTGACACTTTTATGGATGAATTTTACATGGATGAAACTGTCAGGATAATGCTGACGTGCTCACCTGAGATTCCTGTTTATCATCCTCGTCACTCCTTTAAAAAGAACTAGGGCATGAATATTCCGGATCCCCTGCAGCCTTCTGCCAGCTACTCATCATTTTCCGAGCCAGAATCAGCACTTGCTCTGCTGGCAAGGGCTTACGTGGCAGATTCAGGCTACGTATGAACTGCTCTTTCAGCTAGTGTTTTTTTTGAGGGGCAATTTTTGTGATTAGTAGCCAAAGTGGCAATGATCATCTAGAGGAAGATTTAGCCAAAATTGGCTACAAACTAAATATAAATGTAAAAGTTTAAAAATATCCTTCTATATATTTGGCTACTTATGTACTTAGACCGTGTATAAAAATATGATGGTTTTTCTAATTACACATTTAGGTTCTTGTTTTGGATCTTGTTTTCAATTTGACCCAAACTAAGCATTCTCATCCTTTACTTAAAGAAACTTTATGGATAACTCTAATATCATTATAATTTTCTTTTGAAAAAAATAAGTTGTGGTTGGAAACGAGCTCTACATTAATTTCTTGTCTTTAATCCAATAACCACAATGAGGGTTGGAAGAAAAACCATTTTTTTTACTTCTATTGTTAATGGTAAAAATGTTTGTTAACACTCTTGATCACTTTTGAAATGGAGCACAAAGGAAGGTCAAGTTGGATATAGAGTGGCTTTTGTACTCGGTGAAGATATAATGATGGCATCATTAAAATGGAAGGTTTGATCTTTGTGTATTGTTTCTTTCGTGTGATATAATGTGTTTGTAGCTCTTGTAGAATAGTTTATGTATTTTTGTGGATGTTGTGTGGAGTTGATTTTGGCATCTTCAATGCTTAGAAAAAGTTTTATCTTCTATTATGGAGGTTCTACAATTTATATTAGAGCTTTCATCCTTTGTTGGTTTTGTTTTATGGAGTGTGAATGACATGCAAGGCATGCAAGAGAGTATAAGTGCTAACAATGGAGGTCTTGGGTGTATCATTTTTGATATGTTGAAAAAAGGTTAAATGTTTCAACTATTTTATGTTTTTAATGTTGTTTATCTCAATTCTATTTGACCATTTTGCAATTGGAGAATGTTATTTACCTATTCTTTTGGTGTGCAAAGATGAAGATTATCATATTACAATATTTTTGTTGTCAATTTTGATATAATTTTCCTTAATAAAAGAATGAACAAGAAGATATGATGATGAATTATAAATTCTCAAGCTATTGAAGTCTTATTCCTTGCAAAAAAAATAAAAATAATGTTAATATGAAATTTGTTGATTGTAGGGTAGAGAGGCCGGTCATAGTACATTTTAAAACATAGAGGAATTTGACGATCTCGTGTGACCTCAGTTGCCTCTAAGGTCTAAAGATGGATTGTAGAGGAGGTCTGGGCGCACCTAATATGCTTTAGATCATGCAATTTGAACTTCATACACAAAAGTTATGGGCTCTACAAGGTTTCGGCCTCATTGCAAAAGAAAAAAAGTTATCAAACATTAGACCTACTTATGTTTAAACATTGCATATCTTATGAACAAACATTGTAACACCGACACTTGTCACAAATCTTGCTTATCACCAAACATTAACATAAAAAAAACCGATCATAGATGTTGAAAATTTCATGCACATGTATTCAAGGGCCAAAATCAAAACCTGAAATAGGGCAAAAATGTGTTTGGTGATCAAACATTAAAAGTTTGTTAAACCATCACTAATTTGTCGCTCTCCCATGCGACATTGTTCTAGAACCCACTACCCCTTCCCCCTTCCCTTTTCTCTCTCCTCTCCCCACACTTGATTTTGACTTTCTCTCCTTCATTTCCCAGTCATAGGTTTGGATGCCCATTTTCGTGAAGCTCCAGAGGTGATGGCAACTTGCTCTCATGGAGCTCTCAAGGTGATTGCTCGTGGTTCTCTTTGAAGCTCATAACAATAATTTTGTGTGTGTGTGTGTGTGCAAGTGGTGGCCTTCATCGAAGCGCTTTGTTCTTGTTACTCCTCTATTGAATGTTCACTTGTTTTTGTTGTGCCTTTGTTGCATGCATACATGTTCTTGTTGCACCTTTGTTGTGCACTTGTTCTTGTTGCGCTTCTATTACGTACACACCTATTTTTGCTACATTCACATTGTGCATTTGTTATTGTTGCTCTTCAATTGCATGTGCATTTGTTTTTGTTGTGCCTTTGTTGCACTTTCACTTGTTTTTGTGATGTTTATGTTGGAAACTTGTTATTGTTGCACCTCAGTTGCATGTGCACTTATTCTTGTTGTGTTGCTCTTCATGTCTTGACCCTCTTGCATTACTATGCTTATTTGTTTTTCAACTTTTGACCTTCTTGCATTGCTACCATGCACTAATTAGTTCATGACCCTCTTGTATTATTATGTTGTGTTGTTCTTTAGCTCTTGACCTTCTTACATTGCTGCATTGCGTTACTTCTTAGTTTTTGACCCTCTTGTGCTATGCGTTACTCTTTAATTTTTGACCTTCTTATGTTGCTTTTCAACTTTTAACCCTCTTACATTGCTCTTTAATTATTAACCTTCTTGCACTACCCTATAACTCATCTTTAGTAATTGCTACTTTTCTCTCTTCTCTATTCATTCTCACAAGGAGTTATTAGTGCTTTTGTTTTTTATTTTTTATTCATTATTAGCAATAAATGTTGATGGCCCTCTTCTCTTTCCTTTATTCATATGCTACTATAGCTATTGGTGTTCATCTTCTATGTTATTTGTTCATTCTCACCAGCACTTGCTACTACTCTTCTTTTCTAAATAAAGAGCTCTTCTTCTCTATTCTTTGTTCATTTGTAGTAACTATTATTATTCCTTTTTTCTATTCTTTGTTCATTCTCACTAGTACCTACTACTATTTTTCTTCTCTAAACAAATAACTCCTCTTCTCTATTTTTTGTTCATTTGCAACAATAACTACTACTTTTCTTCTTTGTTTTTTGTTCATTTTCACTAACAACTACTAATGTTCTTCTTTTCTAAACAAAGAGTTCCTCTTATCTATTCTTTTTTTCATTTTCATTAGCAACTACTAGTGCTCTTCTTTTCTAAACAAAAAGCTCATATTTTTAAAACAGAAAATTCATTTTTTTTATTATTTGTTCATTCTCATCAACAGATACTACTATTCGTTTTTCTAAATAAAAAGCTCATTTTCTCTATCATTTGTTCATTTGTAATAACTACTACTATTCATCTTCTCAATCCTTTGTACATTCTCAGCAATAGTTAATGTTGCTCCTCTTCTTTATATTTTGTTTGTTTGCAACTACTATTATTCCTTTCCTCTGCCCTTAGTTCATTTTCACCAACAGCTGTTGCCATTCCTTTTTTCTTTTATGTTGTCAAAATCATTAACAACCGTTGCTCCCCTTTTCTTTCTTCTTGTTCATCTTCAATTGTTGTTATTTTATTTTTATTCATCATTAGTTATGTTGCTACTCCTCTTCACACTTATTCATATTTAGTTTAACCCCTTGTTGCTCTTTGTGATCATATTTTGTTTCATTGAGCATCAAACCCCTTTCACCCACCCTTTTAATTTTAATTATGTGTCTGAAGTTGTTGCAAGGATGTTGCAACTTCCCTTTTGGCTTGCATTTGAACCTTGGTTTGCTGCTAGGCTTGTTTCTATGTAGATGTTGTTGAACCAAGGTTCACAACCCTATATCCAAAAGGGTCACTACTAGAATTCTTAATTTTTTTTATTAGAAGTTTTGTTAAAAAAAAACCCCATTTTGGACAGGTGTCAAAATAACCTTTTAGTCATTTTGAACATATCCATTGTGATTGGGCCATGTACTTTTTGACCATGCTTAGGTTGGCATTTTTGACTAGTACTTTTGACTAATCAATAAAGTAGTCAGATGATTTTTTGATTGGTCAAACACCATTTTGACTTGGCAAATGTCATGCGGCATTTAGTGGCCACCCAAGTTGAACCACATGGAATCTAAACATTGACCGCCTAGGTTATGCCACATGGCATTTCAACATTGGACACTAGGTTATGCCACGTGGCATTAAACATTGGTCATCTAGGCTATGCCACATGGCATTTAAACATTGGCCATTTAGGTTATGCCACATGGCGTTTAAACATTGGCCATCTAGGCTATGCCATGTGGATAGAACTTAAGCAACCTATGTGAAATTTAAAATTAGATACATATTCCTAAGGTCCCTATGTCTAGGAACCTACAACCTAAATTCCTAGGCCTAGGTCTAGGAACCTACAATTAGCAACTAGGTAAAAAAACCTAAAGTAGGTTATGACAACTTAAGCTATGACCTTTACTAGGCTTAAATGTACACCACCTAAATTAAACCTACACCTAAATGACCTAGGTAGGAAAATCCTAGTTCATTTTGAATTTGGCCTTTAAGCTTAAGCCTTTTTAATTGGCTCATTTCAAGTGGCCTTCCTTTTAAAAATATTTCTTATGTTTTGGATGCTTATGGTGCATTTATTTATATTGCTCATCATTTGGAAAGGATGATAATATGGGACAAACTTTTGAGAGGGAGAAACATTTTCATGTCCACACAGCACTAGAGCCTTTTAGTTCGTATAACATTATTCCTAAATAACTATGTAAGATACATAAATTAAATAAATAAACAAACAAAGAGGTCGGTAAATATGTATGTTAATTAAATAAAAATAAAAATTAGTAATAATTAAATCTAATTATTTAGTATAATTAATTATTATAACCATATTATAAATCCTTGAATTATATAAAATATCAAGACAATTGTAATGTATTATATTGTTGATTGATAATTACAACCAAATTATAACTAATCCTTACAAAATTGACCTAATTCTTTATACATTATCAACAATTTATTTGTATTAATTAATATTTAACTATTTAATTAAACATTCATTAGTGTATTTTAGGTAATTAATTAATTAACTAACTAATAATTTATCATAGGTATATAAATGGTCTACCTTAGCCTATATAACTAGGTTACCTATAGGCTAAAAAATAGACAAATAGGTGGAGTATAGGTAGGGTATGTATAAATAAATACACCTACATATAAGCTAATTGTATTTAGGTTATTTGACCACATATTTACATTACATAAATTAAATAGATGGCTAATTTAACCTAGGAAAAATTAATTATGGCAAAATTATTGATTAGTAAAATAATAATGTCTAAACTAACTACAAAATTTAATCAATTTGGGTAATTTGAAAAATTAAGAATTATAATAGCGAGTTCTGCATACTTGCCTTGAAATTGCGATGAAATCTATCTCCTACCTCTTTAGCTGTTGAAGATGACCAAGTTGTAATGAAATTAGCTTCTTGTTGTTTTACAAGTTTTCTTTTAACTAATTATTCAATTGCAATCAACATTGTAAATGTTTTCCTTACTTATTTCCTTGTTTTTCTTTCCTTTTATTTTCTCTTATATATTCTATTACCTCCCTATCCATTGCATTTTATCACATAATCCTCAAATATTCTTCTGAAATTACAACATGGTTTTGAGAATAATCCATTAATGGTTCTTTTCCATTGGTCCTTCTTGCATAACAACTATGCATAGAAACAAAACATAGGTCCTAGTTCATCCAACAATTATGCACATAAACAAAACAAAGAACACAAAACATAGATAATGCATTAACTAAGATAAGAACAATGCCCTAGAAACCCTAAACCTCCAGACAAAATAATGGAGATAAAGTTAAAAACTTACCTTTGTTGGCAACTACATTATTATAAAAGATTATTGAACAACAAAAACACATTGAGTGAATGCCACTTGCAACCAATGAATGTCAAGGAACCAATGAGCACAAAACAACAAAAGAAACTACTAACCAAAACATATATGAACAATTTTATAGTTCGTCAACAAGTTGTCATGTTCATCCAACAAGTATGCATAAAACAAAGGTTCCAATTTGTCCAACAACTATGCATAATAACTTTGCACAGAAACAAAACAAAGAACACAAAACATAAATAATGCATTAACGGAAACAAGAACAATGCCCTAGAAACTTTAAACCTAAGGACTAAAAAAAATGGAGATGAAGTTAGAAGCTTACCTTTGTTGGGAGCCTACCTCTGTTGGTTTTTGCTGACACAGGTCCCAATTCGACTAACAATAATGCACATAAATAATCAAATTTGTCCAACAATTCAATGCACAAAATTAATAAATAACTAAATTTGTCCAACATCGATGCACAAACAATTGAATTCAAGCTTTCACAACTTGAAAAACTTTCACAACTCAAAAGCAAACAACCAACCACCAACCTTTCACATAGCAAGCTTTCACGACAAGCTCTCTTGACAAGCTATAATTAGTGCAAGAAGAAGACTCTCAAACAAAGAATTTAAACAAAAATTGGAAGCTCAAACTTCCAAAGTGCATAAAAAAATTCAATGAAACTTACAAGCTTAAAATCTAGGTTCACATTGAGCTCTAAGCATCATTGACAAATGCAAAAGTGAAAAACCAAAGTGAAACATGGCCAAAAGGAGAATGTGATGGGTTTTTGTTTCTAGCCGTAACTTGCAAACCTTAAATGAATTAAACCCTAAATTCATATCTGGCATTTTTAAAATTCTAATTGGCTGCATATGGTTATGTATTAAAGGTTTTTGAACTAGATATGGTTACATATCGGATGTATACATAACATACATTCAGCTGTGGTGTATACTACTGAATATCCAAAACTTGAAAAATTCTGAATATGGATTCATCCATATCTAGTGCCAATCTACATGCATAACCATATTTTTATACATATTTGGCCAACACTAGTTGGGACCAGGGAGATCTACATCATAGGTAGGAAGCGAAGTGGATTGCAAGAGGAACCAAATCAAGACAAGGAAAATGTCCCACCATCTTTGGGACATGAATTAACAAGAAAAAAAAAGTAATAGATGCAATCTTCTAATCACTAGAGGCAAATGGATCAATGAAACATTAGAAGAGGCCATGGATGCAATTGAAAATAGGACAACTTTGTTGAGGAAGGCAAGTATGCACTCGAACATACCTCTTACCTCATTGTCTAATCATTTGTATGGGAAAACAAGATCTAGGAAACCTGGACCAACAAGCATGCTAACAGTAGAAGAAGATCAGGTTGTGGTTGCTTGGGTTTTATCTATGCCAGAAGTTGGGCTATTAATTAACCTATAACAATTAAAAATGAAAGTGGTAGAATTAACTCAAACAAGGCCAACACCTTTTCGACGAGGGTACCAAGGACCTCTTGGTGGTACTAATTCAAGAGGAGACATCTTGAACTTAACATTCGTTAAGCTAAAAGGATGGATATTAACCAAACACAAGGGCTGACAATTCAATTTTACCAAAGCTTTTACCAAAACTTAGAATCCCTTTACAACAAACACAATTATGTTATAAACCATATTTGGAATTATGATGAAACATGCATTCAAGCAAGAAGACAACAAAGAGCAAAGGTTCTTGCAAAATGAAGTTCACACCATGTGTATAACACTATTTCGAAATTTAAAGAGTGGTTGATTGTTAATTGTGTGGTCTATGTAGCAAGAACAACACTGTCAAAGTTCTACATATTTAAAGGAAAAAGGATACGTGACGACTACATTCAACTTTATAAACGAGGAACTTGTATGGCTATGTAATTAAAGGCATGGATGACTACCTTCCTTTTCAAAAAGTTTATGTCTGTTTTCAAAAAATCTATACCAAGTGGAATATCCTTAACAAGTAGGCATTCACTCATCTTGGATGGGCATGGATCCCATGTCACCCTTGAGGCAATTGAACAAACTAAAAAGTTTGGGTTGGATATGATTATTCTACCTTCGCATACATCTCATGCACTTCAACCCTTGGATGTGGCTTGCTTTAAGCCTTTCAAGAGTACTTTCAAAAAGGAAAAAAACATAGCAATGGTTAGGGGGAATTACACAGAACCAAATAACATAACACTGCCAAGGTAGGTAGACAAAGCACTAAACCTAACACTTACAAAAAAAATATCATGTCAGGGTTCAAAGGTACAAGGATTTGGCCACTTAACCCTAAGGCCAAGGATTCAAAAATCGGACCTAGCACTTTATACACATTTTAGAATAGGAGGTGGTGAACAAGATTAAACAAAACATACAACTGCAAAAGAGCTCATTGACATAGGTTCAACAACATAAGTTTCAATTGATGGTTTATCTGAAGATCAACCTAGGTATTATGTGAACATGCCTAGAATTCCTACAATCATTAACCATGCATGTAATAGAGTAAAAGAACATGGTTGAAATTTTGGCACAACTTTCATTGAATGAAATTACAGAACTCAAAAATCTTGAAAGTTCAACTCGAATGGCATTAGCACAAGGGTGTCACAATTTGATGTTATTGCCACATCTACTTGCATAGTTGCTAGATGAATTTAAACCCAAGTTCTGTTTTTGTGCATAGTTGTTGGATAAACTGAAACCTTTGTCCTATGCATACTTGTTGGAAAAACATGACAACTTGTGGATGAACTACAAAATTGTTTGTCTATGGTTTGGTTAGTAGTTTCTTTCAAGTTGTTTGGTGTTCATTAGTTCTTTGGCATTTGCTAGTTGCAAGTGGCATTCATTGGATGTGTGTTTTGATGTTCAATAATCTTTTGTAACAGTGTAGTTACCAACAAAGGTAAGCTTCCAACTTAATCTCCATTCTTTTGTCTTTAAGTTTAAGATTTTTAGGGCATTCTTTTTGTTTTAATTAGTGCATTGTCTATGTTTTGTGTTTAGGTTACAATGGTTGAGGAGGAATGCTATTATGTCGAAAGTGTGGGTGGAGTTGATGAATATATTCCATCTTGCACATTCAAGGTTATTTACGCAAAGGAAACAATAATTGAGTGAGAAGGTGGTAGAACATGTAGTTCATGTTCAATAATCAAGGAAGAAAAAAACAACTCCATTTGCTTGTGCAATTACTTTATTTTTTGGTGCTACAAACTCTTTAAAAAAATTTGATGAACAACAACAACAACTTTTGGAGGATTTCGCCTTGTATATTTGCAAGGGTTACATGCCCTTGTCAACTTGTGAGAATGTTTGGCTTTAGAGGTTAGTTTTACACCAAAGCCCCCATGCATTATTTCCTTCTCGATTTTTTTGTGTGGAAGAAGTGTTGCTAGCCATGGTTAAGAAGACCATAGACCATCATGTTTTGCCAAATCTTGCATTAGCAATAGTTGTTTATGCTAGTTTTGGTTTATGGTAGTCTCGTGGAGGGGTTAATACTTTTGCTTTGGTTATCAATTTTTTGAATGACAACTGGTTGCCCATGCATATTAGTGTAACTAATGTAAAATTTAAACACTTAATATGTTCCCCCCTTCATATATTTTATGTAAACACATATGTTAGCTTTATTGCAAAAATCATGAACAACAAACATATTGTCATACTTTCAATGTCATGGCCTCCATCTTCAACAAATTATAGCTTCTCCTTAATTTTTGTGCATCAAGTAGGATCATACTCAAATTATGCCCCATCTAAACTTTTTCAATGGATAGTATCATCTTGTTACTTCATGCTCAAATGCTCATTTTAGCTCTTTTTCTTCTAAACATACACATTCACCTCACATTAAATAAAATATACTCCTTCATCAATTTCTTTGAAATCTCAAATCAAAATTTTAGACATGGCTTTTCATGCACAACCACATTAACTCATTAACACATTGTCCATGCAAATATTTTGTCTCTCCATAATTCACATCTACTTCTCACAATCTTTTCTTAAAATATACAATGGACTAAACTTTCATGATGCAATTTTGTTTTTCCGTAAACAAATATCTTTTCTCACATTAAACCTAACTCAAATTCATTATAACAAAAAATATCTATCTTTAGCAATTCTTCAATTCATATTCACTCTTGTAAAATTCTTTTAGGGTAAATTGGCCCACCGCCAAATAAAGGCTGATCATTAAGCACTTATGTAGTGCAATAACTACCTATGTTAGAACAAATTATTGCTTATGGGCATTATTTTTTTAGCCCATTACCAAATGCTTGGTTGAGAAAAAAATTGTTTTAGGTTTTTCATATTAGTGACCAACCATCAAATTTAAGTGTTTCATATTAGGGGTTTAGGTGGGTACATTTGTAAAAAAATTGAATAATTTTACAGGGGATTAATTTAGTGATTAGCCATGAGTTGATTTTCATTATGCAAGGGGGGAACATGAAAGGTATTTTTAATGTTTGGTCATGGGAAAAAAATGGTCCAATTTTATAACAACCCCAAGTTTTGGGTTGGAATGAGTGTTTGGTCATAGGCAATCGGACTGCACATTAAAATGAGTATCATTAAATTGGTGATGGGGTGCAAAGTTCATGTTAAATAACACACAATTGACCATAAACAAAGATTAGGGTTTACAAGAATCTAATGCAAGAATAATAGCTACACATTAATTAAGGAAAGACTTCCAATTTCCCCCCAAATTCAAGCACATCCCATTCCCACCAAAATTAATTTGCCCAAATTCACAAGGCTATGGTGCAAGGTTTGGATTCATAATCTATCTTTTAAATTCACATGCAAAACTTTTTTAGCATGTCAAAGCTTCCAAATTGTGAGAGAGATAGTTTAAAATCTTTCATCAACATTTTGAAAGCATATGGTTAGACCACTAAAGAGAAAATAACATAAGAGTTGTAGAGAATTCTAAATCAGAAACAAAAGTCCTAGCATATCAACCAAAGCAAGGAGGGCATCTTAGAGTAGCCAAAGAGGAGCTACAAGAATTAAAGGTAGGTTTGCAAAATCTAAATAGTAGAGTAGCCAAAGAAGATTTATAACAACTTGAACATGAAGGATTAAATCCTAGTGCTATTAAAGAGGAGATAGGAATTCAAGATTTAAAAGTGGATGTAGAGGGACAACTAGGAAAGTTTGCAATAAATTAGCTTTACAACCAAAAGTTCAAGGAGTTTTTATAGTATCACTAGGTGAAATTTTTTATAATTCATAGATACAATTTAGGTAGTCATAAGAGAAACAAATTTTATCCAACTCCAAAAAATTGTAGTTTGTTGTACACACCTACTACTTGTACAAAAACAACAGACAACAATTTAGTTTGGGATGACTTTGAACAATTTTGTGCATTGATAACTTCTTCCTAACAACTAGAGATGTATGCATTTTAGACATACCTTGATTTGTCATACTTCCTTGAAAGTTGGACAAAATACAAAAAATTCAAGTTTGTACCTCTTGTAAGGTTAGATAACACGCCCCCAACATGTTGGAGGTTGGGACTAGTGTTGTTCGGTTATCAAGTTTTATACCTCTCATGTGGATAACTATAAACATTTTTTCATTTTATTTTATGAAAAAAGATATGTATTTAAAAAAATAATTCAATTTACTATAGTAGTCGATTACACATTTTTTTTTTTCAAAATTCCTTTACCAGTTATGTATATGTCAGTTTTCAAATTTCAAAACATGGTAGGTATGCATTAAAGATATGCATATCAAAATTTTAATTTTATTACTTAATAAATAAAAAAACTTACAATAGTAGCCTAACTTTCTAGAACAAAAACAACATGAACAAATTCAAACAAAATCAAAGTAACTTGTGGGGGCATCGAACCCCAATTCTAAAAAACTCCACCCAAGTGCAGCACAAGCTCCTACCCCACCCACACCCCACACAAAATACAAACTTAGCCCAACCCACAAAATTAATCACCATCAACCTCCAATTCTTCAAAAAAATTATGTTCTTCAATTAAATTATAATTATCTTCTGCCAAAGACTCTTCAACTTTCAAGTATTGCTTAAAGACTAAATTTGGCTTACAATTGGGGCACGAATCATTAGGTCAATTCTTTACCACAATAAGAATCCGGTCCATATTCTCCACTTGCAAGTAGTAACATCTTAAAGCTATCAACACCCCTACAAGACAAAAAACCCATTCAATTTTTATCTATGAACCCAAGATTCCAAAAAAAATGTTTTGCAAGGAAACCCAAATTTGGAAATTGGCCTTCATGCATCCGCCACCAAGCTAATGAATCTGCACATGTAGATGAAGGAATAGAAAGCTTCCTAAATAAAGATAATTCCCTAGTGATTAATGCTTGAAAAGATTCTTCAATTGAGGCCCCAACCCCAAACATGTTTTCTTCAAGTTTTAGTCTTGCATCATCAATTGCTAAAATAACATATGTACCAACAACATGGTTTAGCCAATCAAAGCATACCATCAAAAGAAGAACAACCACCTTGACATCATATTTAGATGCCAATCAGATTACATTCCTGCGTCTCACCAAGTTTTCCACTATTTGCAATGCCTTGAAATGGGGATCCAACATGAAAGCCATCATGTTGTGAGCTTGCCTCGCATAAAAAAAGCTTAGAAACTCCAAAAAAGGTTTGATTACCTTTATTACCTCTAGCCGCATATTCTTGTGCAAAAGGTAGATCTCTACTTCAAACAAATCAAATATTTTAGGCCCAACAAAAAATTCCAACAACTAAGCTTCCATTTCCATAATAAAGGTAATGGTTATTGTCAAGGCATTTGACAACAACCAATGGCCCCTACTTTGATTCATCACATAGGCATATACAATAAGATTTTAAGTAGAGGTGATTACTTTAGCAATAGTGCACACTTGGGCTTTAGGTATTATTTGCTTTAGAGTAATAGACTTCTGCCTGCCATAACAACGAATTATGGCATTCTTAAAGTCAAAGGTCTTTTCGAACATGATGACCTTGTAAGTGAATCTGGTTTTCATAAAGGTTTTCAACTCTTGATGTCGCATGCCACTTTTAAAACAAGCTCGTTCCCATTCGTGCCCTCCTTTCTCAAACCTTTTAGTCCACGAAATGGTTTTTTGTAAACCACTTTGAACTTTTTTCACACTAACATTTCTTAGCCTAACAAAAACATTTTCATCATTTGTTGCATACTGACAATCCCTGGACATCACATGCCCAAAACATGTGCCTTCATAAACCCTAAGAATATTTAAGGGCTCATAGTCAATGATGGAATGCAAAGTTGTTGCCATAATAGAAAGATTTATGCTTTCATTTTTTATGAATGCAATAACTTGGTGTAATAGACCAAATCTATCCAACAAAACTTGCAATTGTACATCCATTGATTGTCTAGTTGTTTCATTCACCTTAAGCACCCTATTTTCTCTCATCATATTATTATCTAATTTTCTACTATGCACATATTTAAGCCATCATATATATATATATATATATATAATCAAGTTTTAATACCCTACATTTATTTAAATTTAAATTTTAATACTTGATCGAAAAAAAACACATGACAATTCCCATTTTTGGAGGGTTTGAGAAATGTAATGGAAAAAAAAATCATTTTCTTTTTTGGGATGGATTAATTTTAATTCATGCCCCAAAAAATAGCATATTGATCCATTGTTTTAAACCATCAACCATTCCATTTGATTGAAGATGAGCAAAAGTAAAAAACAGATTCAATGAACGTAGAATTTACTTTCTTGAGAGTAGGTCTCGCTTGGACTTGCTACAATCAAAACTATCACATAAATGATACACAATTCATTTATTAACCTATTAACAATCAATACATTAAAAAATTAATACATATGTTAAAAAAATTTAATACTGAAAACTAATGCATACCCTATATTAATTATAAATTGATTTTAAAAAATAAACATAACCCTATCATAAAACTAATTAAATTATAAAATTTACCCAACACTGATATATGGCACCCTATGTGACTAACGTGGTGAATGGCTTCAAGTTGTAGACTTTGGATAAATCTAGAAAGAAAGGAAGAATACAATACCTATGATTCATATTCAGCAAATCTTGTTGAAATAATTAGTTTTTTTTTAAGAAAAAAGGGTTGACAACCCCAATTTGAATATTTCAAAATTTTGACAATAATCTCTAAGTATGCTAAGTCCACTAGTAAGTTTCAAAATGATCTTCTGTTTTGAATTGGGTTCAATTTTTTAAAATTTTGACAAATTGGTCTTATTTATTTTACTTCCTTTTTTGGCTGGCATGAGTCATAGGTATGATATAGAAGGATTTACTTTTTGTTGTTAGATTTGCTTTAATGGTCTTATGGATGGTCACCACTTGAGCTTCATTACAGAATTGAAGAAAGACAGCATGTAGACTTGGCAATTTGGCAAAGTGAAGTCGGCAAAAGAGCCAAATAAGATTGTGGACTTATAAAGTTGGCAAAGTGGGACTTGAGAAGAAACAGGACAAATAAACTTGGCAAAAGAGCCAAACAAATAGAATTCCATAGTTGAACTCTTTGTAATTTTATTTGCGTTGCCCACCAAGACAAGGGTATTGTGTTTAGATTCATAATAGAGTATAGTAGCTCAAGGGATTTTGGCCCCCTAGGTAGTAGGTCTATTATAAGCTATTTTCTACACAACCCAAAATACCATCTACAAAAATCCTTATATAAGTTTATTAGGTATATTATAAGTTGAAATATAAAAATAGGGTATACTAGGTCTTATATAAGTTGAAAATGTCTTATATAAGGATTTTTGAAAGATGGTATTTTGGGTTGTGTTGAAACTTGAGATTAGCTATAGAGTTATAATATCTTAAAGGATTTTGGCTTCTTTTAGAGGATTCTTTTGAAGATTATACTTTTGCTTGGTGAAATAGTTGAATTTCCATAATTCTTCTTTTGCCTTAAGATACTTTTGTAATGTAAAATGGCAAGGCTACAGTGTGGACAATTTCTACCACTTCACATTAAAAAAAGAAGCTTATTGAGAGCTTTTCTTACAGTTAGTTATTGAGGACACACTCAATAACTGTGTTTTTTTAACTACAAGTCCTTCAGACCACACTGACTGAAAGTCTGAAAAGAAATGCACAACACCAAAGTAGATTATGTGGGTGGGGAGTCCATGACTCATTCAAAACAGACTTGTAAGGGGATGGACACACTCTTTGTGTGAGAATGAATTATTGTTGGGGGTAAGAACTAAGAACTGACTATTAGTACTTGCCATTGCCGTATTGTCCACATTGATTAATTCATTGTGCCTTTGGTTGCCAAGCCGTGGAAAATGCAGGTTGTTTAAAACCCCCCTTACGAACTTTGCGGGTGTCAGTGCTGCAGAAACAGGTAGCTCATGAACCCAAGTTTCAAGCATTACACAAGACAGCCACTCTACCAAACTTTGTCAGGAACCTGAACAAGAGCTTGTCGATCGATCCACAAGGGATTTGCAGTTATCCGTATCTTTGAGGCCATATATGTTGAGATGTTTTCGTTCTTAGAGCATCTCCAGTGGTGCTCAGTATGTGATCCTGCACGGTACAATTGGATGAATAACGTTCAACATATGTCGGTTTGACTCAGGAAAATAGTTTTGGCTGAGCATAATTGGATTAGGTTGCCGTGGCTGGTACAAGCCGCAGCAGCAGCGCTGTGCACCTGCAGAAAAAGAGTATAATAGTTGTGATCTAACTGCTGCTCAGTGTTTCTGATTGGCCCATCATAATGATTGGTCCAGGTGGTTTGTCCCCCACCTATTTGCTGTCCCAGTTTCAGTTTTATTGGTGGAGTTGCAAAAGAGTACATAACTAAACTTGGATGTGAAAAATATTTTCGCAGGGTCACATACTGAGCACCGCTGGAGATGCACTTAGAGCAGCTCCACCCATGTCCCCCTCTTTGGTCTCTACAAGTAGATATCATTCGGGGTTTTTTAAGGCGAAAATTTGTCAAATGGAAAAAGAATTTATGATTAATTCTTTAAATCTGTCATATTCTATCCTAAGTTGCAACAGGTAGCCAAAAATATAAAAGGATGCAAAAAAATATTTTTCCCACATTTTTTATGCCCAAATATGGAATTTCCTTATGCATGATTGCCACTTCACCTACATCACAAATTTATTGATTAATTTTTTTTTTAAAATTATAAAAAAACAAAACTGGTTAGCACATCTACTATACAGTTTTAATTCATTCCCCATTCCCACCATAAAGATGAAAAACTGGACAGTAAAAAATTGAGAGAGTGTTTAAAAGGCCATCACCAGAGCCAATCATTATGGCCAATCCCATCTTTTTTTAAGACCCATTTACACTGATTGTACCTTGTGCCAAATTTAGAGGCCCAAACTCAATTTGACAGCCTTTTTCAAAATTTTGGCTAAACTTCATCCAAAGTACAGTGTACAAGCCATTTTATTAGTGTCGGTGGAGCTTCTTGCTCCAAATGCATCTGTTTAGTGTACTCTGAATTCTTCTGTCAACAGACCCACCATACAAAGTAGTTTAGATTGAAAAGGGTTGCCAGCCTACCTTCCAAACTTCAAAAAGTATAGCCAAAAAGTCATTGGCAAGTGTTCTTTTTAGAGGATTTAGCCAAATTGGCTATAAACTAAATTTGAAGTACAAATTTTTAACCAACCTGTTATATTAATGGCCACACATTTATAACTAAATATAGAAATCTGGAAATTTTGACTGTTGTTGTCTTACTTCTGATGATTGAAACCCTCCAAAATCACTTCATTTTTAGTTTATTTCTAAAATATTTTACTTTTTGCCAAAATTTTGGAATTAGCTAAGGGTTTGCATACATTGGAAAAACAATGCAAGTTTTCTTTTCTTATGGCTATAGAGTATAGCCTAACATTTTGCTTTTCAAAAGTTTTAATTTGACATATTAGAACTTTTTGCAAGTGATGTTCTCAATTTTTCAAAATTGGATGACAAGTGGTTAAATTTTTATTGAGCTTCACATCCCCATTTGAGTGAAGAAAACAATAGAAAGAAGAGAACAATAAGTGTAATGTTTGAAAACTAACTTTCCATCAAGATTTCATATTCTTCAATCTCTCACATTTTTCTAGAGCTTAAAAGATATTCTCTCAATTACACACTCTTTAAACTTGACTTTTTTTTAAAGACAATTTTTTTGGTTTTTTTTGGGATAGTTTTGGTTTTTTAGTGTTTATTTAACCAATTTCTTAAAAGCCTTGCTCGTGATGTTTACAAAGTTTTTTTTAGATTTCAAAAAGTCTCCCTTGCAAAGTTTAAGGTTTCATTTGTTGTATTCAAATATTATAAGATTTTGGTCTCTCACTTCACATCTATTATAGTCATCATCTTCTTCATCAATCTCAATAGTTACAAGGGTTGAAGAGCTTGGTTCCATAAACATGGAAAATCTTGGAAGTTGATAATTTAAAATATCTAATAACCATTCAAGTATCAATAATATTATATTGCGCTAAAAGCATATCCGATGAAATATCATGAATGGTTTCCCAACAATAAGTTATTATAAATAATAGCAAAAGTGTAGCTGAGCTTAACTTGTTTTCATTGTTAAATTACAAACATCTAATATGACCCATCTAAGATAAAAGAGTCTCATGAAAGTTATTTTGTCAAATTTCATGATTTTAGAAAGGGAAATTTTGATATTGCACATGGAAAGCACAATATCTTTCATAGGTTTAGAGACTTCAACTAAATGCTCCTTCCAAGAAGGAGAATTATTTTTTGTTGACGAAGCCAACTATGTGTGTTTTCTAACACATCACAAAACCTTCTAATTGAAAATGGGTAAAAGTTGCATGTGTTTTGAGAGTGAATTCAAAAGCACTATAACGATTGTAGACCACCTATAAATGACAAAAGACAAGCTAGATCATTGGAATCAAAATGGGGAATTGTCAAACATGATGTTTTAAAATTTGTGGGTTGTTTTGGGTCAATTGAGTTCTAAATGAGTTGTGAACCTCACTTCAAAATGTGTTGCAAAAAAGTTTGGAATTATATAAGCAACAATACTTAAAACATTCAAGCTTCACCTTCATCCATTGTTGCTTGTTGTTGTTGAAGGGCCCTTAGGGGTTAATATGCGAAAAAAGTTGAGATGCACTTCCAAGGCAACAAAGAAATTCCAACCAACATGATCAAAATAGCCAATATCATAGACTAATTTTACAGGGCTTCTATACCTACATAGAAACCACAAGGATCAAAGGCCATTCAAAAATTCATTAATAAAAAAAATGAAATAAAACATGTTGTGAGCTCATGCTAAAACAATTGCTAACATGTAGGTTGTCACAATTTTGAAAGGGCATTGATTTTAGAAGTGGTGATGACCATGACCTTATTTTCCATGCTAGAAACACCCACAATGTTTGAATAAGCAAAACAAATATTTTTAATTGTAACAAATTAAAAAACTACAAAAGTTCATGGACCACCTTTGATAGGGAACTTCTAATGAACTTTGTGAAGTTTTGGTTTTTGCACAAGACATGACTCCAATATTTGCTTCAAGTTCTATGTCAAAACTAGACCTTTCAAGGTCAAATCCCAACCCCCAAATTTGTCAATGCATTTGTTGAAACATAATAGAACAACAATGTAAATGTAATTGAACTTTTGTAATCAAACACAATTGTACCACAAAATTGAAAAACAATGTGCATTATTTTCAATGATTACCTTTTAATTGCCACAAGTGTTCAATAAGGTCATTGTCTAGTTAAAAATGAATGTTAAAATTTTCTATGGTTTAATGTTTTGCATGAATGGTGCAAAAGACAATTTTCACTGAAATTGAATGCCAACATTCCATGATGTGCAAGTGCTAAGAACAAGCAATGGTTCATTTTGAAATGATGCCAAAAACATTTCACATCATAGACAAGGACATTTGCAAAATGGTTTCAATGAATGTACTTCTCATTTACTAGATACATATTGACTATGCAATTGACTCTAAACCATCCATAATTATGTCTATTTTCATCAAGTTTATCCCCAAGCACATGCAAAGCTTCCATTGCAAACCATTCATCATCATCATTATCTTTATGGAGCTCCACACACATGCATACAAAAAGAGCTTCATGTTAGAACTCCATCGCACAAGCAACTTAACAAACGTAGATTGAAACAAGATTCAAATTGAAAGGCAATAATGAATAAAACAAACTATGATAAAAGAGATTACAAAAAAATTAGTAGATGATGGTTGGAGAGAGGTGAAATATGAAATATTGAGGGAAATTGACAGAGAGTGTTGTGCTATGTGATGACTTTTATGAATTAACCCAAAATCATTGCCTCCAAAAATGCTTCCAAATGTAATATAAAAAAGCATATCCAAGTTCATGGTGGAAATGTTCTAATTAATAGATCATTTTGATATAGAACATGAATAAGCCAATTATTTTTGTTATCTTCACAAAATGATATTAATGTTTACAACATTTTTTGTAAAACTTGTTAATTTCACAATCCAAAAAAACAAAATCATATCAAGACAAACACATTTTCATAAAATTGAAACTAGCATTGCATGGTTGCATAAATACTAAATCATGTGAACCATGCATACTGAAATTAATTAATGAATTATATTTTGCTAAAAATTTGACAATAATAGAATTTGTATTAGCACAAAACTCCATAAAATTATTATTTTTTCATTTTTATATGCTTACAACAATGCCATGCAATGTAATAATTGATTGATAACTTGGTCTATGAACAGCTAAATTTGAAAATTGAAAATGCCTTTGAACATTGTAGGTGTGAAATACAAGTAATTGAAATAAGTGAAACAATAATCAATGAAATATCATGTCTCATGCCTTATTAGCGTTCACCTACCTAGATAAATGGACATTAAAATAGTTCAAATCTTTAAAAAAAAAATTCAACAAGCTCCATAATTAACCAAGTTTAAACTTCCAATTCACCATATCCCTTTTGGAACATGGCTATGGCTTGTGGGGGCTTGTGATAAGTATTTTCCCTACCACAAAACATATGCGGAATATGAACTAAATGAGGTTTGTAGATGTTTTCAGTTGACATGGTTTTGGTAAATATTTAGATTCTAGACAAGACATATATGAGGCATTGTTTAAGCCAATTATCAATCTTCACCTTCAAGCTAACATTGTACATCATTTGAATGCAAATTAGCCACTATCAATTTCATTACTTTTCATAGGAGGTCTAAGTACATTATTGTGATACTTGGGCTCCATGTTGTTGCACTACTAGTGATGTTCAACTTTTTTTTTCTTATCATGTTCTCATTTTAAATTGTTAAAAATAATAACAATATCTTGTTATTATTTTTAACAATTTAAAATTTAATTTAAATTATATTAAATATTATATCCATGGTGGGTAAAGTAAAAGAGGGAGATAGTTATTAACAAGAAAAAATGAGATAGTTAAGTTGAAAAATGATGAAATAGTTATCAGTTGCCTCTAGAGTTTTTTCTAGAATTGTCCAGGGACGACCATCCAATAGATTCTACAAGCCTATGAAACATTATGCAAAATCACCCATATATCAGCTCCTCGAAATTTCGTCTATGAAATTATTAGAGTTTTCTCTAAAGTCAAAACCGGATGAATTTTTTAAAAAAACCTGCAAAAAAGTACATTAGCCTTCAAGGGTTGTTTGGGGGGGGGTTTGTCAAACTCAGAAATGCACCACTTTTTTGCCAAACTGAGTTTCATCCTGTTTTGAACCCGTCTTTCCTTTTTCCTGAGCGCCTCCACTGCTGCTACATATATTTTCACTGCTGCTACATGTGCAACTAGTACAATTACCTCGAACCTTGTGCATTAAATGCTGAGTTTCCACATTTCATACCCAGATTTAATAAAACTTCCTTACTTGGCGGACATCAGTCAAAGAGGGGATAATGGGTGAAAAGAGTCCCAAAGACAGGATGACTTTAAGTATAACTCTAATATTATTTCTGAAACTTTTTGGGGTTTTTTTTGGCTGGAAGAAAGTATAACTTTTTTGACACTTTTAGGCCAACGGTCCTAATAAATTATTAGGTCAAATTGTCTTGAATTAATTTTGAACCAACAGACCCAGCAGCAGGAAGTACAGTAGTTCCGGTGAGCCCTAACATTGGAGTTAGGGTTAGTAGTTGCCCAGCTTCTTGCAGGCTTCAGCCCATCAAGCAGGTATGGCCACAACTTAATTGCTACAGGCTTAGGGCAAGGGTTTAGAACAAGAGAGAAAATCTGAAATTATTTCTAGTGTCAGACTATTTGACAAAAACCAAGCATTTAGTTCAGAACCCACACAATGAACCACAACCCACCAGCCCACCATCCACTGGATGCCTGTCATTATTAGTCAGTTATGGATGAACCTCAACTGAGTTAGTTCATATTTGGTTTCACCTGGGTAACCCTAAACCCCTAAACCCTATTAACCTAGGTCTCATATATAGGTAGATAGGTAAGGAAATAGGTAACTACTAAGTAAGTAAGTAGATGGTTTATAGTTTATACATAGGTAAGGGTTGTTTTTACTACCTACCTACTAACAACCTACTTGTGGGTTGTTATAGGTAGGTAGTAAAAAAAAAGAGTATGACCATGTAGATTGTTCTCAAGTAAGGATGCTTTGGAGTTTGTGTGGACTGGTGGTATCTCCAAAACACAGCATGGTTCAGTGTTTTTAGTGTTTCAGTATAGCCAAACTGGTGACCAACCATCCATAAGAAGATTTAGCCAAATTTGAATATAAGGAGATATAAAAATGAAAAATAAATTAAGCATCCGTTTATATTGACTAACTCCTACAACCTAACATTTATAACTAGGGAAATAGAAAAAAAAATTTCCCTAAAATCTTGGGATTTAAAAAACCCATTATTCTGAAACCCTAGCTCAAGATAAGAACATTATGTGGTACCTACATATATGACCTATAGAATAGACCACATTAGTAGCTTTTCAGGTATTTTTTAAAAATTTCAAAATCCACTTTTGGCATTAAAAATCATAATTTATGAAAATATTCTTTCTGAAGTAAAATAAAGAATTTGATGGAATATTTGGGAATATATCATTTGTTGAAATGAAATCCTCAATATTAACATTCTTTAACATTCTTTTTGCAAAAATGAGGAGACTTAATGTTTCACCAAATGATAGGATAAAGAAATGTTATTGATCATTGAATATATGCTCATCAGCAAATATATTCACACTAGGAAAATAAAAACTACACTAGAAATAATTGCAGTAGAAAAATTAATTTAAAAAAATGGTGGAAACCTCTGAGCTTCTTGCTAATTTTTGTAATGTAGTTGAAGGGCACCTTATCACATGGAATTTTTCCTCTATGATGAAGGCCAAGCATTTTTGAAAAATTTAATTCTCATTCTTGAACACATTTGTTTTTTTGAAATGCATGCTTTCTTTTTTTTTCTTGTGATATCCAATGGGTATCCTCCGGGTATCAAAGGAAACATCAAGAACACTTTAGAAAAATAAATTGATTGTTGTGGATGGATCAATGATAATGATTGGATGAGATGAAAAAAAAAACCCCAAGTAATAATCTCTCCATTTTATTTTGTTCGGGGGAACTTTTTCATGTTAATTGGTGAGAACAAGTGAAGAACATTAAACTAATTAAATATAAGGATCATAATGATATGTTTACTACTATGAGTTGGAGATGCTCTTACTACAACAACAAGGTGTGTTAATACACAATGGCCCTGCCATTAATTTAATATCAACAATTGATATTTATGATAAATTAGTCATAACTATTGGATTTTTTATTAAAAAATTCTATTTTAATGTACATCATGTTGTTGTAAAAGAAAAAATTCATGATTTTATTTTATTTTCATTTTTTTACATCACATTAGTTATGAGGAACTCAAAAGGGATCTCACATTAAATGATGACATGTTTTTAAAACCTATTTAAACATTGAAAAAATTGTTACCAAACCGAAACTAATAGAGAAATGTAATAACATGATTTTTAATTTTTTGCAAGTCTAATGATTTTATTTTCAAAAAAGAAAGTGGATAATTTTTTTTTTCATATGTATTTATCACAGTTGTACCAAATTTGAAACCAAAAAAAAAAAAAAAAAAAAAAAAAAAAAAAAAAAAAAGATTTTAATTTGTTTGTTTTTATTTTAATTTTTTAA
>Ga0116231_10002776_pt1 | contig 36493 bp, 25 predicted proteins | sample S1TSphgellanicum_2_FD_89695 | JGI IMG/M metagenome (GOLD analysis project Ga0116231, IMG submission 89695) | Host-associated microbial communities from peat moss isolated from Minnesota, USA - S1T2_Fd - Sphagnum magellanicum MG | ecosystem: Host-associated > Plants > Peat moss > Unclassified...
CAAAAAAAAAAAAAAAAAAAACAAAAAACAAAAAAACAAAGGTTCAGGCAGTGCCCGGAAACTGCCCGGACAGACAGACAGATAGACAAACATTGTAAATTTAATTCATAATGGACTTTTAAAATGATAACATTGTATTTTTCATGCACATAGAATAAAAAATGTCAATTAAAAAAAATGTCATAGTAGTGTCAGAATAAAAATTGAAAAATACATCACCATCAGATGACAAATTTAAAAATAAAATGTGATGAAATTTTCTCAATATAATTTTTTTTTTAATTATCATTTTTTTCTGGTTCATATTGAAAATTTCAATTTTTAATATAATTTTTTAAAATAAATAATATGTCTAATGATATCTATAAGGTGGCCTACCAATATTTAAAATGAAAATTATACGAGATAATCATAGAATTTATAATTTGATAATGATCATAATTGTAAAAAATTTAACTATTGTAGATGTGGACTTTTCAAATGTAAAAAATGAATCACATAATTATTTAATCATGATTTTACTAGACATTAACAGGAGCTCCCCTTCTTCAAACTTCAAATGAAATTGCTAAAATAAGGAAAATTCATTCTTTAATAAAACTTGCACAACATTTTTACTTGCCTAAAAAATGGAGTTTTTTTCATCAGAAATTGCAACATTAGTAGATGAACTAGCAACGTTGGGATTGAGGAAACTAAAGGTAAAAGCAAGGAATGGCATGAATGTTTTGTTTTCATATTTTGCCACCATGTCTTTTACTTTCAACCTTCCCACTGAAACCTTCATCACATTGAAATTTTTGAATCGAGAGGCCAACATTAGTATGAATATGTTATGCACTTTCAAAGATAAAATTAGAATAAACACTTGCAAATGACAAAAACAAAATTAAAAGAGTCATGACTTTTCCCATCATTTACAAGTATAATTAAAGCTTGCAACTCATAATCAAAATCCACTCTTATGAAAGTGAAATAGTATGTGAACCTCAAACTCACACAAATTTCATTTTGCATGGACACAATTATGGAAAGTGTTGTATTTAGGGCATAAAAAATAACCATTTTGGGTTTGATTGAAGATGCATTGTTTCACCATAGGATGCATAATTTCCATAATGCTTCTGCAAATGTCCTATGTGTGTCCATCTAGTACATGACTTTGCAACCCTTGAGTTTCCTACCTCAAGTAGGACAAATTCATAACATTTCCACTAGTAGGGGATGTGGTCGAATTCATTAAGATTTTCACTAGGAATTTGATGAAATTTTCCCTATTTTATTACACACAAAAAAAGTAAATTTACTATGTCCCTTAATGAATGGGGATTGGTTGCTATGAACATAATGAATTCACTAATATTTTAATTTGCCATATTTTAAAGATAATTTCAATTGATAGTATTTTTTAATATTTTTCCAAAATATAATGTGTATATGGTCAACATATGAATTACACATATATTGTATACAATGATCAACATATAAATTATATCCTAATGTAGCTTGTGTCATTGGCCCAAGTGTGAACACATTACCTAATTTTCACATTTCAAAATTGAGATTTTTTAAATTCAACAATGTGAACACATTGAGGGCTCATCTGATATTTCTTTTGAAGCCCAATTTTCAATCCATTCAAAACTCAATATCTTCCACACCTTAGTTCTTAAAATTGTGAACTAAACTCTATTAAATCTAACTTGCCAAGGGCTTTCCAACAACACCAAGATCGCCCCCAAATTCCAATATTATTTTTAATTTCGATTTTACTTAATTTACATTGAAAAAATGGTTCAATAATCAATTGCTTCCACACCATAGCTCCAAATGTCTCAAACCAAGTTGGTGCACCCCTACTCATCAAGAGCTTTTCCAAGATGCATGAGCACAAATACATGAAACATTGTGGTTTGGGAGATCTCAACATGATAAACAAAACAAAACAAACTACCTTGTTTCATAGATAGATAGTCATTAGTAACAAGGTTTGAAGCCTTGATTTCCAAGGAGATGTTGTATTTTCTTTACCTTCCAACTATCATTTTGCTTTGCAATAGAATGTGTGAAAATGTATATTTATATTTTATTCACACAAATGTTTTTTACAAATCAAACTTTAACATATATTTTCATTTCCATATATTGCTCAAATGAAACAAATGAAAATTCATTCTTGATTTTTCGTCAAAGGTCTACACATATATAATAAATAACCATAAAAAATTCCAAATCATTTAAAGGAAAGCATATTTGAATGCATTATTTTATAACAATTCACAAAATATTCCTTCATAAGAAATATGATTTTAAAAGTTGCACATGCAAAAGAGTTTATGGAAAAAGAAATAAAATTTAAGAAAGTTATTTATCTTAATGAACACAAAATTGATATTAATTTTTCATATTACATTATAAAGTAATTAGTATATTATGTCAACCAAAAAAATATTATTATATTTATTTACAATAATTTTTAATATAGATTTTAATACATGTTAAATATTAAATATATTATATTTGGATCTATATTAAATATAATTTATGAACAAGACTTTTCAATGTTGTATAATGCATTAATAACACTATATACATTTAACATACATCATTTCATAATTTTATACATAATCATAATGCAAAAAATAAATTAATAAAAATATATGATCTTTTATCCAATATTAAAATAATTATTTGAATAACACAAAATATTGACCTTACTAAATTACCTTAGTGAATTGCTTTTGCTACAATTGGATGTGAATGACTCAAGTTTCACCCATGGTGAAATGGTGCAAAGGTATGGTGACCAGCTAATTCACATTTAAGGCTCCATAATGAATTGGATTGATGAAGTACACCCCAATGTTTCTAGTAGTGTTCAGTATTCTGGGATTTTGTAAAATAAAATAACTTTGTTCACAAACTTTGGTCTTCATCAAGGTTTTGAATATTCAATGCCAAAGGCTCTCATTGAAACATGCCCTCTTCCATTTGGTCTTTCCCTTTATGTTTTGGGTTGTTCCACCCTAGGCACAAAACTAGAACAATACAACAACTTAAGCTTCATGCATTCAAATGAAAACAACTAGATGTAACTTCACATTGTTAGTTGTTGTCTTTCAAAATTGTTGCCAAAAATGAAGATCCTTGAATGCACACTCTCCAAAAAACAACATTGTAGATAAAAGTTCATGTTAAATGGAAAAAGGGTTTAAGGTTTAAAGATAATCAACCTAGTTTAAAAACATGTTTTCACACTCAGATGTGGGTAGCATACTAGGGAGAACATTTTTCTTTGAATTTACAAAATATAAAAGTAAAAATATAAGGTCCTGTATATTAATTGTCCGGTAAAAATATCATTTAAGTTTTTCTATAATAAGATTATGTTTATTCTGAAACTCTGGATATAAGTAATATATGATATGCATTAATACCTAGTATTTTAAAAAAATTAAAAACAAAAGTAACATATATATTTTAAAATTAGATATTAGGTTCAATTAGTAAGTTAGTGAATTAGTATCAATGAATGCACTAGTAATCAAACATGGAGGAATGTGAAAGGAACAAACCTTAAACCATTGACAATTGAATCATTTTGAAAAAAACTTAACACTTTAAATGAGTATTTTACTTTGCACCTCCCAATTACCTAGTTGAAAGATATGTCACATACGTATGTATGTTGAAAAAATAATTTGATCTTATCACTGATCTTACCTTATTTAGTTGCATCATCATTAAAAAAATTTAATAAATATTGTATCAAGATTTGATGCAAAATAATTATAATTCAATTTAAGGTGGTTTAAATATGTGCATATTAAAAAATAAAGTAATAATAATGTGAAAAAAATTCCTTTCACATAATACCCCAAACAATACCTTGTTTGACTGAATTTTTTTAACACTTAATGACCCCGCTAAGCTAGGGTATCAACTTTTTTTTAACGTGATACTAGATCAACTAGTTCTTTACTAATATTTACAAACTTCATACTAGATAGGTACCTGGATTCGATCATTATGGAGGGTAATGCCTTGCCAATAAGTAGCATCACATCCCTGACCTAAGGCTTGAGAACGCCATGACCTTCAGCTCAGTATTATCAAAAATGCTGTGGTGGCCTAGGGCATTACATTACACCTCCACCCTTTTGTTCACACGGTATAATGCCTTGCTAGTATCCTACACATAAAAAACCTATTGCTGCTTTGCCTTTGTTCTTCAGGGCAATTGTTGGGCAGAATTTTGATCAATTTCAAGCACTGCCCGTGAGAGGTAGGCAGAAGGGCAGTGGGGCTTCTTCATCTAGAAGCATTGTTTGATCTGGCGTCAGTTCTATCATCTCATCCTTCTTACGATGCACTCATTGGTAAGCGTATTATCACATTTCAGGAGTTGATAGTTGACATGCAGGTTTAATAAAAAAAAATTTTTTTTTAAAGGCTCACAAACTGCATCCTTATCCATATTGGATACCTACACCTACCCTTGTAGTGTTAGGTAAAGCCCTAGGGGGAGCACATTCTCAGAATTATAAGGGGCCCACACGAGGCAGAGCTGAGGCGGCCCCTTATTCTGAGAGTGCCCTCCCCCAAGGGTTTGCTTTTCCGTGCATAAAGTACACAGCTACTGAAGATTCTAAATCTGAAAAGTTCTTCCTCTGGGCAGAAGACCTTCTTTTCCATGCATAAAGTACACAGCTATTGAACATTCTAAATCTGAAAAGTTCTTCCTCTGGGCAGAAGACCTTCTTTTCCATGCATAAAGTACACAGCTACTGAACATTCTAAATCTGAAGAGTTCCTCCTCTTGGTAGAAGACCTTTCATGGTTATAAGGTGCCATGTGAATACACTGTGAAATGACAGCAATGCTTTTCGTACCTTGGGTGAAGGAGTGAGTACCTACACTAGGCTACTAGCATGGTTCAAAAAAGCTCAAGAAAAATCTTATCAAATGCCTGCTCACACCCATTTAGGGCATTGGGTGAACCAGTCCTCCTTGGGTGTGAACCAACACCCACATTCACCCAATGGTAAAAATCCCAAAATCCATTTCAATTATTTCTAAATATTATAAATATCCCCTGTTCAGAGTAAATCAGGGTCTCTGTTCGAATCTAACATTTTTTGGGCTTAACATGGCCACTAAGAGGCCTCGCTCAAAAAGGTGAAGGTAAGCATGGGTGCTGGTTCACCCTGGCCCCAGTGTAGCTGGTGGTGGTTCACACTTGTCACTGACCCAGTGAACCAGCACCCATACTGGTACTTTCACCTTCTTGACTGAGGCCTTAGTGGCCAAATGAAACACACAACAATTTTTAGATTTGGACTAGACAGCCTGTTTTAGTCTAGGCATGGATTTTTAGTATTTAGCAGCCATTGTAAAAATCCTGAATTTTTCTAGGTTGCTTCTAACCATGGTAAGTATCCCATCCTATGACTAAATCAAGGTCTTTGCCTCCAAATTTAGCATTTCCTGGGTTGAATGGCCCCTAGAAGGCCTCACCCCGGGAAGGTGAAGGTACTAGTGTGGTGCTAAACTTTTTTTTACTGGTGATATATCACCAGAAAGAAAATTCCAAAATTCCAAAAAAAAAGGGTGTTTTGGAGGTTTTCAGTTGCCAGAAGTAAGAAGGGGAAAAAAAGTAAAAAATCACTAAATTCATATGTGGGATTTTATTGTGAAGCCAAACATATAGTAGCATGATTAAAGATTTATACTTCATTTCTGTTTTACAGCCAGAATTGGCTTAATCTTCCTAAGGATGAAATTCAATTTAGCCACAAACACTAAATTCTGGAAACACTGGTGATTGGCAGGTGCTGGTTCACCCAAGGCCATTTAGGAGGAGCAAAGGAGCAAGCCTTGGTAAAACAATAAACAAGGGGTGTGTCACACTTTGGCCATGCCAATTACATTAAAAGTATCTTAAGGCAAAAGGAGAATTATGGAAGCTCAAATATTTCACCATGCAAAAATATAATTCAAAAAATCCTCTAAAAGAAACCAAAATCCTTCAAGATATTATAACCCTACAACTAATATCAAGTTTCAACACAAGACAAAATATCATCTCTCAAAAATCCTCATATAAAAATAGACTTATTACCTAGGGGCCATATTCCCTTAAGCTACTATACTCTATAATGAATCTAAACACAATATCCTTGCCTTGGTAGGCAGGGCCAAAACCAGACTTGGTAACATGAATTGGTAAAATATCAACTCCTCCTATGACACCCACCTATATAGTACCTACCCACTAGCAACTGTACACACGTGTAGGAGGAGATGATGCATGCGTAACTTACTAGTAATAAGTCGGAGACGTATCTAGACCACCACCACCACGACGAGAGCGAGGATAAATCAGCAAGCGAGGCGTACAGCCTGTGAGTCTGACGACGGCAAGTGATCCGTTTCTCGGCCGCCTCCAATCGCCGTCGCACCCATGCACCCTTATCCCTTTGACGTCGACTGATCTCCGACAAGCACGTAAGTTTGTGATAATATCGCCGGACTAGTCAGCAGCCGCAGCAACAGCGGCCTGTGACTCACTGACTTGCAGTTGGACGCACAAGTCCTGTATAGGTATATAAATAAGCTGTGGGATTTCCAACACTTTCCATTCCTATTACCTGCTGCTGAGGTTGAAGAACTTCTAGTAGTGATAGTTTCAGAATCGTGCATGGTTTGCGTTTAGGGTTTGTATTACTACTTTGTTTGTAGGGTTGTTTTTGGTGCAGAGCTTGGCCATTATAATATAAGAGTTCTGTTATATTTTCTGGATTGATTGAAGTGTTGGGTTGTAATCTTTTTGGAGGCTAGACTGATTTTGTTGCTCTCTGCAATGGAAGATCAGCTGCTGTTTGGATGCGCGCCGGGACACGAGCTGAATGTTGTCGAGGAGCAGAAACAGAATCTGAGTTCTGCTACTACTCCTCATGGCGAACTTCGCTGCGCCGACGGGCAGACTCGTGTATGGTTACGAGCAGGTTACGGGTATGGACCATATGGTACCGGCGCATCGACAGAGATGCGAGGCTGTCATGAGACCGGCGTGTATAGTCATAATATTCCAGCAGCACTAGTTGCTACAGCGCCAGGAGAATACGAGGATCAGAAGAAAGACGTCGCAGCCGCGGGCCTTAAGGGATTATTCGCCTTAGGCGGCAAGAAGGTAAATACTGGATCGAACTCTTACGCATATATGAAGCCTCTAAGCTGCACTTGCTTATAAGAACTGTCGGCCAGTTCCAGTACTTTAACACTGGAACTGCCCATTGCAGTAGAAATCTCAGAATTAATAATTTTGCAGAAATCCGTGGATGATTCCATCGCAAGACTCATGAGATACTATTAATTCGGTGACATTGGGTATATGTGAACAGGGCCATGAAGACGGAATATCGTCAGAGGCGTGTGATAATGAGAAGCTGCGTAAGGATAGATATAACACATCTCATCATCGGGAGAGGAGTACGTCGCCGGCTGCAGTAGCTCGAAATTATGTACCCACAGACGCTGAAGAGTCGGACGATTACTCAGAGTATGTTGTACCTGCCGGGGAGATCATGAACATGGGTCTGGACATGAAAAACGTGGAAGAGTATGCTGTAAGTTGGTAAATAATATTGCAGCTGCTGTTCACAGAGCGTTTGGCAGGCAGACAGGCAGACGAAAAAATATGTGCTGGACGCAGTGTCGATGATGATCGATGAGGCCTGCAACTCCCATGATGTCTCTTACCTTCAGCAACCGCGGATCAGTCCTGAAGAGCTGCGCGTGATGAATTGGGAGCTGGGAGTTGCATCAACGGGACATCAAATTGCTCGAAAATCTGGTTGCGGATTCGAATCCGCGAGATCTGCATTTTCTTCGCAGAATGGGTGTCTTGGGGATCAGTCTGGGAGAGAGAGAGAGACAGAGAGCGGGGCGGAAGTTTGGAGTTTTAGGGTTTAGGGTTCCTTAACACCCGCCGAGTTTCCAGGCTTAGGGATTAGAATTCCTTAGAACCCGGGGAATTTGGAGTTTTAGGGTTTAGTTTTCATAAAATACCCACCATTTTGTATAGCCTGTTTTAGGGTTTCGTAAAACCTGGGGAATTTTGAGTTTTAGGGTTCCTTTTAAAACACGTACCTGGGATTGTATGGAATGTATGCAGTTTTGGTTTGGTCCCACATTTGGAGGAATGGTCACCAGGTTGGTACCTACCATGAGCTGTGAGTTCATTTTTTGGGAACTTCTTGGAACATTTCCTATCTGACCTGTTTGCTTATAGGTTGAACTTGCCCATAAGACAGGGTAGAGCCATTGCGTGATGAGAAGCTTGTTTCAATACCACTGAATGGTGTAAACATGGTAATCACACTTAGTTTGTGAATTTCTAGGGTTTATAATGTAGGTGGGTTGCATTTTGATTCTCCATTTTTTTGGGAAGAGGATGAACAATGCATTTGTAAATGTAAAGTCGATGTGTGAAATTTATTGTATATATCTACCCCAATTTGTTTGGTACAATACCCTGACTACAAATGGTACTTATCCATCACACTTGCAATTCATTGGGTGTTCCTGGTTAGGTTATCATATTTGGTTATGTCCTTGTTGTTTTTGGCTGATTTTGTGAAGGAAGGTTAGACCAGCAATGATGAATATGATGATGACCATGCATTTCCATTTCTAGAAGTGAAATGATAATAATGCACATGTGACTAGATGATCATATTTTGTTAACAATGCAAAACAATGTGTCTTGCATATGTTGTACTACATCCAAAAGGATCAAAATTGTTTCTTACACAACCTTCTCATGTGCTAATGGAATTCTCTTTTGGTTCAGGATTATAATCCTTGGTGATGTTCTAGACCTACAACTATGTGCAAGGTTGTGCCTTTTTGTTAAAAATGTCCCATTTGTGTGTATCAATGCAATTGGGGATGCTTTCAAATTCAATAACAAATATTGTAAGATAGAAGCATCTTGCAAATAATTCTGCATTTACATTGTATCAAATGTAGCCCATTCTTTAATGTCCAAATGGAATTGAAATCAAACACAAGGGTTCAAATTGGATAGTTGGCACAAATGTTTCAAAACATTAGAAAGATAAAAGTTGTAGTAAAATTATCCAATGATTGTCAATGTGATGTGGATGAATATAACACATCTACAACATAAATAGTTCCCCATAAATTTGAAATGGAAAGTTGCAAAAGTTGGCTAATTTGAAAAAGCACATTTGGCTTGAAATAGTTGATTCTACAAGTTTCCAATCCTTTATGGTTTTTGACTTATGGCCCTAATATAAGAACATGTGCTTACGACAAACCTAGGCCCTTGAAATGGTAAAAACATCGTTTCATTAATCTAAGGTTAAAATCGATCATAAGAACACATGCAAATGTAAAGCCCACATGAATTGGACTTATCACATTGTGATTGACAAATATCAAACTTGAAATCAACTTTTCACGATTTTTGCCTTATCATGTCTTCCTTTTTATGTGCATCATGGAAGGATTTTTTTAAATGGCTCCACCTAGAGGGCTCCACCATAGAATATGTACTTATTTTCTAATAATAAAGGGGTAGATGAATGTACACAAAAGCTAGCATATTTGGTTTTGCACCAATGTTACATCAATATATTTGATGCAACTTGGGTACATGGTATTGATATATATATTGGTATCAAAAAACATATTAGTTGGGTATGAAATTATCTATATAATCAAGTGATATTCATATTGGGATGGTCATATCATTAGGGTCTAAAGCTCTCATATCATAGGTCAACCTATATATTGGGTTTTGATTGTGGATGATACCAATACTCATTTTTCAAAGGGGTAATGGAGCTAGGTATCAATATTAGGATTCAAGATATTAATACTATTGTTTGGAGATGGTGATGGGCACAAATGAGATAAAACAAGCCAATGGCATTGCTTTAGAAAAAGATTACATGTTTTTTTGCCAAAGTTTTTTTTTTCATATGAATGAATTTTTGAATATTTTTTTCGCAAATTGTTATGAAAAATGCATATTATTGTTTAGATAAATAACATGTTTTTTTTTTGTTTTTGTTTTTGAATAAAAATTAATTTTTGAAAATTTGTCAATTCCTTGTAAAGTTTTTGTTTCATCTTTAAAAATGATAACAATTTCAAATCATAATCAAAATTTATCTTTTAATTTTTTATGTTTTCTTGTGTAATAAACTACAACTCTCCTTAAAACATGATGTACATTATACCCTATTTATATGTGGTAAAGGATTTTTGAAGTTCAAAAATTCTACATCAATCTTGGAAAGTTCTTTGAATTTTTTGAGTTTTAGAATTTCACATATTTTAGGGTATGAGTGCTTTTTGAATGTGGTTAAAAGGTTTCTATCTTCTTAATTTTTTCCCCATCAATTTTGTTTTATTATATGAGTCATTTTGAGAGTCCTTTGCAAAATTGACTCAATTTGACACAATAAGTGTTCATTTTCAAAGGTCTTAAATTGAAACTTAAACTTAAAATTTTATCAAATGGATTTTTGGTTTGAATTCCTTGTCATTCATATGAATGAAAAAGAACCAACTTGCCATGATTGTCATGGTTTTAAATGGTAAAACATAAATATTTCTTTAATCTTGACTATTTTTAAGGCCCATCTGACATCCTTTTTGGCTTGTTTTATTGTGATTGTACCTTAATGGAAAGCTAGATATGGATATGAAGTTAGGTTTTTGTGATTCCATCTTGCACTTTGTAGTTCCTTCAATGATCAAAAAAAATCATGGTCATGTGGCAATCTTCTTTGGCTTGCAAACTTTTAATCCCATGAGAATGGTAAATATTTTATGTTTTGTTGTTTGTTTGGTAATGTTCTTCGTCAAGTCTATTTTTTCTAAGCTACAACTTCAACATTTTTATTCATAATTCATTATTTGTAGTGTGTAACATGCACAATATATAAAAGATGTTTATGTTTCCAATTTAATTTTATTTGTGCTTTGAAATCAAATAAAAAGCAACCATGGCTTGTGTATATATTATTTGGATAGTTTGGTGCCTAGTGTTAATGTTTTGGTTTACCATCACAACTTTGGTTATAAGAGCAATAATTTTTAATGGGTACAACTAACTTGTGTTCTTTTCCTTGCAATTTTTTTTAATGGAAAAAGGAATCACTTTTTCAAACTTTGAAACTTGTGTTAAAGGGATGAAGTGGGTGGTATAAAGTTCACTGAACCATTGGGTGAGTCTTGAGAATTTTAAAAGATGGGTGCAACATTTGAGTTATTATAAGCTATTGAACACCTTATCAAAAGCTCAAACAAAAGCAATTGAAAAACTTCTGACATGGAAAATACATTTTGTTTTACTTGCAAAAAACCAACTCTTTGTTAGCATGCCATCCTTCTAGTGTAGTGTGGATTTTCTCTCTCTTTGCGACTAGAATTATGAAGTTGATGTACAAGTTGTGCAAGTGATGAGGTGCATCATTTGCCATAACACCTACTTTTCTCTTCCTAAAATCTCAAAAAAAAATCCATAACACAACAAGGTCATGGAAGGGGTTGGTGCAATATAGCCTTAGCCATGGAAATATTTTCATGAAAAAACATATGTGGGTGCATTCACAAAGTAATGAGTTGATGTGCACCCTAAGTAAAAAATTAGGTGATCGACTATTTTGAAATATTCTTGGGATATATTAAGAATATTCCATTTGTAAGTTGCAAAAAAATTTGACTCAAATATATGTTGCATTACATTATTATGTAAAGATATGTTTTAAGAATGTCCCCAAAATTATTTAAATTTCAAATCTTTTAAAATCCATTTAACAGTCTATTAAGTAGTAAAAACATTGGTTATAATGTGTAATGAATTTTTTTGAATATTTTATCCTCATTAAATTCATTCCAAATTATTCCACATGTTTCCATAACATATTATAAACCAAATCAACTAAACACATTAAGAAGTTCATAATGTTAATACAATTTGACATTAAAACTTGAAAAACCTAGCATTAACTACATTTGTTGTGACTCATTTATTCGTGGATGCACCTTTGTTGAATAAACATGTAAAGGATTTGTCAAGCACAAGATTCAATTTGAATCTATCAAGGCTAGTGTGGAAGGTGGCATAAAGAAATCCAAAAAGGGGCATGCAATGTATCCATTAGCAATTGTAAAATATTTAAGTGGTCATCAAAGGTATGAAATAAACAACCCTTTTCAATTGAGTTTCATTGAGGACCTTGTCTTCTACATTACAAATGGGTATGAGGTGTTTTTTTTTGTTGAATCACCCTAATTCCATCAACTTGTGATGCATCAAGACCCAAAAATTTGATTCCCCACTTATAAGCAATTCTTGAACAAGCACATCTTGTATTGCCTTGCAAAGACCATGGAAATTTAAGTTCTATTTGCCCTATGTAGTTGTGTTATTTAGGTCAAAATTTGACACATTTGCCTTGGAATGAAAGCATGGTAATATATATACAAAAAATAGTGTAAGCAATAAAGTACTACCAAGGTCTCTATATAAAAGGATTAACAAGTAGATGATTTTATGAGGATAATATTTTCTTTTTGGTACATTATTTTTTATGACACACTCCCAAACTCCTTGATAGATTCAACTTCGAGTCCAAAGAATGAAAACAACAAAAGGATAAGGAGTTGGGGTATGCTCCCTAGCTCGTAGCACTTCAGGGGTAAAAGGGCATGCTAGAGCTCTGGGATGGGGACTAAGAAGAATTACAAGCAAGTCAATTATTCACATGGACATGTACAAACTAAACAGTAAGTTAGTTAATGTGTAGTTGGAGCACTTTTGGTGCACGGACAAACCACAAATAAACACAGATTCATAAGATTCACCATAGCCCAGACTTGGGGGAAGCCACCACCTTCCCCCTTATAGTATTCTTTGTGCCTTGCGACGGGCCAACACCCAAATGTCATTTTGTTCCAAAATTGCCAAAATTGAAACTCCCTCAATTTTGAAGACCCATAACTTTGTGTGTAGACCTCTTATTAAGGTGAAGTTTAAAGCAAAGTTGTAGCCCTCATTGAGAGCTTTCCAATAGTATGTGGCACACCACTTGCATGCAAGGAAATTAAGGCAATTCCTGACTTTTAGTGGTCGACAGTCAAATTGATGATTTGACCCCCGGCCTTTCTTTTGGCCATAACTTATATTTTAAGTACCTAAATGGATCATGTGAGCCCATTTTAGACATCAACGTTTCAAGAGCTTTTCAATGATATAAGGAACTCATTAATCCAATGAATTTTGTCCCCCTAAAATTACCCTTTGAAAATTAGGGAGTCCATCGGGATTCCAACTCCCAAAATGGGGGCCCACTTGGGAGTGTGTGAGTTCATTCCCTCACACTCTCTTACATTCTTGGGAACATGAAATGTAACTCTCGAGCTTCACTCTTGGCCCGCACCTTTACAAGCCCTTGCTTTGGTCACGAGCCCAAGGTTAAGGTTGCGACATTTTAATTCTTATTTGCATGAACTTGAAAAGCTAAATTTTTATAATCATGTTTATTTACACTACTTGTAAGTACTTGAAATAGACCTAAAATTTGTGGCATCTTGAAAAATAAAGTTCAAGTACTTGAAAGTATGTGAAATGTTTTTACAAATATTTGGTTTATTTTTCATGCACCTCAATATTGATATGGTGAAATTCCAATATATATTTTTTGGTTAATGGAGTTTTTTTTCATAACTAAAATCATCCCCAACCCTTAAAAAATGATGAAATTGTTGGGGATACTTTTGGGGTATTTTTTCAAGTCCAAATGATATGACACAAATTACTTTGAAAAGCTAGAAGGAAGCTAGAAATGTGCACAAAAACAAATAGAAATTTCATTTGTGTTAAAATGGTAAAGGAAGGTTAAAAATTCAAAACCTTTTTTTGGATGTTTTCAAGTAACAAACAAGGTAGCAAATATGTACAAAATACCTTGCTTGCACCCCTTGGTTATAAATTTTATTAATAAAGGTTGGGTGTGAAAGCATGTGCTATGAGGTTACAAAACACCTAGCATTGTTAAAGTAGCTTTGGAAAAACTTGTGAAAACTACTTTAGCTTGTTCAATTCCAATTAATCAACAAAGTTATTACCTACATAAAAAATAAAGGCACCAATTTGAACACCCTAGTAGTTGGAATATCTTCAGCAACTTGATATGCCTCTTGCAAGTTGGTGTTTTTGCCATGTGTTATTCCAAAACATGCAAGTGTCCAACGAATGACATAAGATTGTGTTGGCATGAAAGAGGTTTCACTTAAAGATGCACGAAAAGTTTTCAAAAAATGATTATTTGGATTAAAAAGTTTTGGACAAGGAAACAAGAGTGGGACAAGGCTTGCATAGAGGTAGGGTTGCTCATTCAAAGGCTCAAAACCCTTGTGAAAAACCTAATTTGCAAATAAGGTTGTCCTCTTCCAAGAAACCTTGGAATATGTTACACTATCAACATTTGTTACCACATGCAATCATTCCAATTGCAAGCTAGAGTACCATTGGGTTTAACTTGGGCATGAATTGCCCATGTTTTCACAAAAACTTTAATGTTTGTTATCAAACAATATGTTTAAATCATTGGTTCTTCTCAAATGCATTACATGTTGCCATCATGATCAACATTAAGTTGCAATGAAAACATAATCAAATTGCAAACATGCCTAGCCACTTTTATAATGTGGGGATTTTGATTCAAAACTTGAAATTTTATATGTCCACATGACACCTAAAAGTGGTGAGTGTATTGAAACCATTCGTTGCTTTTGCATTTGCATTTCAAAGTGCAAGGAGCCCACAACATGTTCATTTTCATGTTGGACCTTCGATACCTACAAGAGTGTATAATGCATCACGGAATTTTTGGGAAAATATGTAACTAAGATTCTTGTTTTTGAATATGATAAAAAAGCCATGATACCTTTGTTGGTGAAAGTTAACAAGTTTCTAAACCCTACTAGTGGGAAGTTGGGAACAATGCACCACAAAAAGGATCAATTGATATAGATTTTGCCTCCTTAATGCTCTAACATCTATTGATGAGGCTAATGAGGCCATGTTAACATCTAAACTTTTTTTGTTTCACGGCATGATTGTGTCAAAAGAAAAGGTTGTCCAACCTCTAACATGGTGGGAAGAACATTTTGAAAAAAATGACTACCCATGATACGAAAAACTTGTCCACAACCATGACTATTTTATTCACAGAGACCTATTTATAAGGTACTCAAATGTTCATTTCAAGCAAATTCATCAAGGTGCCAAATTGTCCATTGTACTTAGATAATTTTTTTCAATGCATATAAGGCTAGTTTTTTGTGGAGGTCTTTGTGAGATAATGACCTAATGCCTACCAAAATTTGGGCCAATTTGGTGAGAGTATCAAAATATAGGAAATTTCTAATTAAATAATACATGTTATTTCCAAATTGAAATATTCATTTCAAGCAATGGATTTGAAAAAAAATTAAATCCAAAAACATATACACATCAAGAATAACTATAGGAACATTTCATCTTTTAAAAAATTAAATTATTAATTTTAATGTACTCCTTTCAATGGACATTTTTTTAAACACTAGATTTTTGCTGAATTATGGTCAATTATTATGATATTTTATAAGCATGTTTTATATTTTTTTTAATATATTGGGATGTCTCAATTAATGGAATTTTTTCATTTTTTTCAAAATATTAAATTTTCTTAGTTTTAATAGTATGTAATTTGTAAGTTATACATTAGGATATTCATTGTTAAAAACAAAGTGTACAAAATACAATGAGATCACCTCCAACTTCAAAATGCTCTTAGGATTAAAATTTTATGTTATAGTATAATATGATTTTATAAGTTAACTTGCATTATTTTCATATTCCATTTTGGTGTGAAGTACTTTGTGAAGGAAAATATGAAAATTTGCAATTTGGGACAGTACTTTTCTCCTAATTAGCATGTTTTCACCCAAAGTTAACAAGTTGAAACCTTATAGATATGTGGATCAAACATTGAAGGGGATTTAGAATTCAAAAAATCATAAGTCCTTTGAATCTATAGATTTTGACCACAGAAAAAAAAAATTTAACGAAGATTCAAAAGAAGAAAGAACACTAGGTATTATAGACATTGAATAAATAATCCCATCAAAAGAAGCCTCAGTGAATATGATGATTCAGCAAGCTATGGTACTACTCAGAAATAATGATTACACAGTTTCATAACCAATAGACAATAAGTCAAATACATCTGTAACATTGAAACAAATATATATTGATCTTATGACTTAGCACAAGACAAAAGAAATTTATAGTGTCAACACCAAGTCATCAAAATAGAGGTTTTATTATAAGAACCTAATGCCATATCTATAGAGTTGTTAGGTTAACATGCATTGACTATAGCCCATATTGTTGTCAATATGAACTCAAACATAAGTCAATAGGTGTCAAAAAACAAGAAAAAAAGACAAATCATTAAAACAATTAACCCTAAAGTGGAAAGTGAAATGTCACTAAATGAAAAAAGGTGATGGTGTTTATGCAACTAGCAAAGAATAGAGTGACTTTTGATCTTTGTTTTCTACAAACAAGTCTCTATTGTTTTCTATCTCTAGAATGAGTGCAGAAAAACGTTTTGTTGAGAAGTTGCAAAAACAATCCAAAGATATTATTGAAACTGAAAGAAATAAAGCAAAAGAGATAAAGAAAAGAGTAGAATTTTTCCAACATTTTGCCTTTGCAATCTAGGTCTCCAAAAAGAGGTTCGCCATTTCCATCTCCTATTTATTTTTCCTCTTCTTCTCAAAGATCTTCTCCATTGTCTACGTTTGAAAGGGCTTTTGAAGCGATTGGAAAGAACAATAAAAATTGCAAAGAAACTTTTAGAAAGTACAATTTTAGAAAGCCTATAATAGAGACATGTGCAAGTGAACAAGTTGGTTTGATTTTCATTTTTGGCACTAAAGAGGAACAAGAGCAGGACAATTTACAACAATACCAAGAAGGACCATCACAACAAAAGGAGCCTACACAGGAGCAAACTCCATAAAAGGTCTGAATTCCAAACAAGAAGCGTAGCAAGAAAATAACTCAGTAAGAAATGGCTACCAATCTTCGAGGAAAAAAGGTCCAAACTCAACAAAATGATGAAATTAGGTATATCTTTACTCCTACAGAGTAAAGTTATAATAATAATATGAAGAACATTTTGTTTTAGACAAGTTTTGGAGAGGAGGAAAGAAAATGGGCAAACAAAACTAGTTTGGTAGGTCTATTTGAAGTTGAATGGAAGACTCTTCGTCATAATATTCTAGTTGAATTTTTGAACAACTGGAAATTGGATTTTGAGCACAACAAAATTCAAATTATGATGGCAAAGGAATAGAAAATTATAAATAAACATCTATTAATAGAAGTTTTTTAATTTTGCCATGTAGGTGAAACAAAAGCAGATCAGACAAAAATGTCAAATGCTAAAATAGCTTTAGCATACATAACTAATAGGGGTCTAGATACTTACAACACCAATGAAGGATGAGTTATTAAGAAAATGAAACCAAAATATATCAATAGGATTACTTAATTCTACCCATTATCTATCAAAAAGATAAGGTGTAATACTTTAGCAACAAATTTGCCATGATGATCTCCAAAGTAGATTATGGAAAATTTGTTAATTGGGTTACAACCATGTATTTTCAATTGGTCAAAGAGTTGAATAGATGGCAAAATTGTCAGAAGACCATGGTTGAAGGTACTATAAAAAAATAAAATAAGAAGGATGTATGCCATTATGTTATTGTCCTAAAAATTTTATTTCAGAAATGGTTTCTAGTTCAAGGAATAGAACCACAGGAAAAGAAGTAAAATGAACAACCATAAGAGGATAAGAGGAGGAAAGAGACTCTAAGGGAGAGGTTTATAAAAAGCAAGAAACCTTTGAACCCTACACATATTTCTCCTAAAAAGGAAAAACAACCAAAAACAAGGACAACCAGAAAAGTAATTCTAATGTCCTAATTTGATGATGAGGAGGAGAAGGAAATTCTACTGAAAAGGTAGAGAAGACAAAAGGACACTATAATGAAGGGTAATGTTAACCCTCAACAAGCAATAGAATTGTTGAAAAAACAACAATAGCAATAGCATAAACAAAAAGGGAAGTCCATGGTTCCTATGTTTAATATAAGATCGCAAATCTTTTCAAATCAAGAGAAGAAATCAAATGGCTAGGAGCACCAAAAATGGCCCAAAAGGGAGCCACAATCTCAAGCTCATGAAAAAGTGGAATAACAAATATAAAAGCTAGAACTAAATCTACCATATGTGCAACAATTTGCTCTAATACCACAAAATAATGAAGGTAGCTACTTTTAAGACCAAGTTCTATTCTAGGAACAAACATTTTTGGAAATATCTCGACTTCACACAGAAGTATAAGTTCTTCAAATATTAGTTTTAGGGGATAATGGTAGAACTGAAATTTAAATTCTTGCAAAATATTTCACACTACTATAACAACAAATTTGCATTTCACATACATATATTCATTATTTTTGTCTTAAGTTTCAACAAACTTAACACTATAATTCATTCCAACATTAGATTCATGGTTATTGTATATAACCAAAATCTACACTTTAGAATACATTGTAAAAAACTCTAGAAACAATATTACAATTCATTTCATCATAATCTACCACTATCAAAAATTCACACAAAAGATGAAAATAAAATTCACTATAAAAGTATGTGCTTATCTATATTACTAAAAACATGAATCCAAATCATAGCATGATCCCATGTTTTATTGAAAAAAAATCCAAAACAACACTTAAAATCTATGTTATATCAAAACAAAGTCTATGGTTTTTTGCTACAAGTACCTCCAACTCATCCTACTATTCTATAAAACCCCTTGTTTCATCTTCTTCTTTCTCCCCCTTGTTCTCTAAAACTCTCCCCTTTTGAACCATCCCAAGTCACATCATCATGATCCAAACAACAATAATCCAAAATTCAAACCAAAAAAGTTCCTTGATTAGTCCCTATCCTAACTGCCTTGTTCATCCACAATCACATACTCATCCTACCCCCTTAACAGACAAACTCTTAAATTTCATACACTAAGGTTTGTGTAAGGAGTAGAATTAGAATTAGATAAACATAGGAAAGGTGTCAATATGTTTCAACAAGTAGTAGAGTACAACACACAAATGACCAACATTCTACTCAAACTCTCTAATCTAGAAATCATAAATAGATCATAGAGGAGAAAAAAAATTTGTTCAAAATTTGCAAGGGGCTTTGGAAGAGCAGAAGCTCAAAACAAAGTTGCAGGTGAAACAAGATGAGAACATTATGGTATTGGTAAAATTGTAAATCGCCAAATAGGAGATCAACAACATAAAGAAGCATAATAAGGATCTAGAGAAAATCAGAATAGAAAAGGATTCTTTGCAGGCAACTTTGATGTAAACGAATGCCAATTACTAGAAGTTGAAGACAAAAAAGGATTCTTTGAGTGTGGAACACAATAAACTTCAAAGAGATTACAAGAATATGGAATAGACCCTCTTGAAGCAACAAAAAAAGTTGGAGGAACTTAGAAAGGATATTGGTAATGTATGCCAATCCAAAAATGAAATATAGAGGCAATCTGAGTAGAGACATGAGGCAGTGATGGACAGAAACCTACAAAGGCATAAGATTATTAATGAAAGGTTGCAAAAAAATTTGGAATAGGTCTAGGGCATCCAACTATTCAACTATGACGATGTCTTCAAAGAGAATAATGAATTCAAAAAGCAGCATGGTTTGGTTTAGGTAAAACTCAAGGCATTGACTACGAAAAAGAAAGATGCAGATCTTTGGTGGGATGCAATGCAGGATCAGAGTCTCATTTCATCAAGGATAGATTGACACATGCCTGAGTCTTCAACTACACGCAATTCAATCTCCTTGTTTTCCGCTTCTTTTTTCAAATCCCTATACTTATCCTGTAAAGGAATCACCTATTATTATTCTTCTTCAGCAAACATAAGCTTGTTAGCATGGTTGTGAAACAACTTTTGAACTTTATGCTACAAGTGAATTGTCCTTTCTCCCAATGTTGCCATTTTGGGGTTAAATTCCTCCTCCTTGTCATGTAGTTCCCACAACGATTTTTTCATAAATGCAACTTGGTCTAGGAGGATAACTATGGCAAAAGTCCCATCCCCATGAAAAACATGTTGTGACTCATCTTCGTCTACAACATTATAATCATTATAACTTGAGCCTAAACATAGGCTAATTGATTTGGAACTCGATAAACTACAATTGCTAATGGAAGCCAAAGGGGGTTGAGTCGTTTTTTCAACTGTTGCACTGTGCAATCATGTGCATACAAAGTTTAATTCACTCTCTCATCTTTACACTAGGCTAGCCAACCACATAAAAATATTGTTGGATAATCACCATTAGGGGGCAAGTGAGCATAAACAACCTCATAAAGCTTCAACAATGCAAAACAACTTGCAACAGTTAGATTTTCATTCACTTTCCAACCGTTTTGCCCTCTCTTCCCAAAATCACTTTCAAGTTCTTCATTGGAAACAAAACTAGAATCTACATCTTTGCATGGATCTAAACCCACATTGCTCAATTGAACCTCTAGTGATAGTCATCCATGTTCTAATTTGCCCATCCAAAAGTATGATTAACCTTCTCCAATTTTTCTCTTTGCCTCTTATTTACTATTTCTATAGTGAACCTAGGGTTCAAGGATGTTAGAACATTGGGGTTCAAGGGTAGAAACCCTAGCTCTGGTCAAGGGATTAACCATGGCAAAAGGAAAAGATAAAATTTGACTCAAACATTATAACAAATGTTAAAAGATCTTATTTTTGTGAGTCCCCATGCAAATGCCTCAAACCCTAAATAATTTAACTAAACAGATTTGCACTTCAACCAAATTGAGTCTTGAAGCACCTTGAACAACAAAAACAACTTTGAAATTGTTGTAGTAATTGAACCAACTTGAGGGATTAAAAGTAGTAGAGGCACTAAAAACAACAAGAAGAAGGGAAAAATTGACTTGAGGCATTAAACGTAACAAGGCACTTTAAATAGTAAGAAAAAAAAAGGAACAGACTTGATTTGAGGCACTCAAAATGGCAAAGTATTCAAAACTACAAACTAGGTGCAAGATGAGTAATGGGGAGGTAAATCATTTGAATGGATGGTGTTGGGTGAAACTTTGGCACCTTTGGGTGAAACTTCTTGCTCCTTGATCTCCCCTCCTGGGCAAGAGTTCAAACTTCAATGCTTGCAAATCATAATATCACACCGGCAACAGCAAAACCTTGTTGCAAATTCATGAGTGCAAACAACAAAAGCCTCCTCTTTCACAATGAATGGGCAAACCCAACCAAAACCATCCTACCTCTTTTTTAGCTTACTAGCCCCTAATTGTTCCTACCTAGCTAGGTATTCAAAATTTACTTTTGGCATATTTTTACTAAGACAACAAGGATCACCATTTGGTGTACTTTTGTATGTTTTCACCTAGATATCTTGAATTCTTTTACTCAAACCATGACATAATAATTTTTTTTAAATCTTAAAATATTTGAAGATTTTTTTGAAATTGTTTTTTTTTAATATTCTAATGAACATTCTTCCAAATGCAATCCCTTCATTAGGTAGGTTTAGTTCATGTTATCTTGTTTGCACCCCAATCTCACATGATAACTGCCTAACCTAGCCAATTACAAAATAACAATGGGCTTAACAAGTTGAATACAAAAATAATGTGATACTAATTATACTTAATGCATTTTCATAAATTTTTATTTCAATAAAGAAATGGCTTTGAATCAATCTCCAGAAAGTTTTTATTAATTTACATAATGACCATCAAAGATTATTACCAAGTTTATCAAATGTCGCAATATTGTTTTACTTCTTTATTAAATGACACATTTGAAAAACACAAATTGAATTGTCATATAATCAAAGTGGGTCCAAATTGGCTAATAGAAGCCATCCCAAAACATTATCATTGTTTCATTTCTATTGTAATGTTACTTAAATTGATGTTGAATTTTTGGATGAACTTATACAACAATATTTTTGATGTATTTTGAGAACATTCAACAAAATTTGAAATGAATCTAATGAGTACAAAGAAATCAAAAACATTTTTTTAAACATTGTAACTACACTACAACAAAAGGTTTCCCTGTATGCCAAGTGATTTCATTAGATTTTGAGTGAATTCACTGGTTGTAGTGAACAAGGACCAGTGAGGAAGTAGTGAATTCACTGGTCTAGTGAATGGGGACTAATGAACTACACCCACATTTTGTAATAGTGCTAGTATATTTTATTGTTTCCAAAACTTTTTTAAACACCTAAAATGATTTGAAAATGATATTCTTCTATCAAAAAAATTTATTATGCACCTTAAATTCAATACAATGCAACATTTTTTTGGGTCATAAGAACTATAAAAAATTTAAGTTGATTTGTAAATTATGATTTTAAACATATTTTGTTAAATACTTTATTTTTAAGGATTTCTTAAAATTTTGATCCTTGGGGCAAGTGGGTCCTATTAATTGAATTGGACCCAAGTGTCACATATTTGATACTTTGACAAAATGGCCATCAAATGTCACATAATTGCTATACATTTGATGAATAATTTGAACACAAATAGAAAATTTGTTTAATTGGTACAATACATAGAAATGAATTGAAGTAAAAGAATAATACTTAAGTTTTAATATGTAAAAAATACCTTCATGAAGATTCAAACAATGTGCTTTAAATAATTTGTTGCTACCTATGTAATTTGGCAACAATCACCTTATCAAGTTTTCCCAACACCTTTGATTGTTAATAACATCAAACACACCAAATTGTCTATAATAAATTGAAACAACATTGATGCATGATGGCATACATTGCTAAGCTTCACAATTGGTGAAGATTGTTCATCCACTTCTATGGAGTCAACAAGATCATTCAAATAAAATTTTCAACATGATGTTGGGTCAATCCCCAATGCCATATGCACCAACTTGTTAATGCTCAACCTTTGTTTTAAAATTTCTTCTTGTACCATTCAAGCATCTATATTTTGCTATTGCCATCTTTTCATCCCCAAGATTCAATTTTCAATTAAATTTGCAAGCTCGTCTAATTCTTTCTATATTATTATGTTCTCTTTCATCATCAATAGCAAACTTGTCTACTTTCCATGTTAACTTGGTAAATTTACAACATCCTCCAAGTATTATAACTAAAGTATCCTACCTTATTTCCACGTGGATAAGAATGCTTTATATTTTACTTAAGAATTTCTTTAAAATATTATGAAAAATAACATGGTACAAAAAATAAAAACGCAATAAACAATCTACATTTTACAACTCATTTTTTGGATTTATTTTGAATTAAATTTGAGTTCTTGAACATTGATGGTAAATCATTTTATTTTAGATCTAACTTGTGGATTGATTAATGTGTAGATTAATGCTAATAACTAAACTTGTTAAACTTATTTTCCATTTTAGTTGTTTACATGAATAACTTGTGTTGCACAAATGTTTAGTTAAATATTTCACATTTCCAAACTTAATGTAATGTACAACCAATAGATGTTGAACATGTTGTAGAAAGTTTGGCACCTAGTAATGCCACCACCTCTCTCTAACATTATAATACCTTGGGTGCTTCATCACAAATTAAATCATTTTTTTAAATGTTGAATTTTTTAGAAACTATATTTATCAAAGAAAATGTTAAGGAAAATGAAAAATATTTTGGAATATACTTGAATATCTTATTTGAAATTTAATTTTTAAAATTAATCAATTATTTGGTAGACATGTGTTAAAGCCACCTTGGTATTATGGTATCAAGACTTGAAATAAAGTTATGGTGTGATGGAAAATATAAATTAGCCATTTAGTTTGTACGATATAATCACCAATAAATATATAATCCGTAATTAACACCTAATTGTTATATTTAAATGTAAATATCTTTCATAATTATATAGTGCTTATCAAAAGCCATTGAAGTTTACACATATAATGTGTAAAAAATCATGAAAATGGGGGGGGTTTACAGGGCATGGAATTACGTTAAAATACCTTAATCTACAGATCCATTTTTTTGCCACACCTTGTGGCACCGTAAAATTTCTTACTTGATGTTGGGCACAATTTTATTTAAATCCAAAAGAACATTTTCTTCATGCTATGATAAAACCTATTCTAAAACTTAATGTCTGTACTACATCTTAAATGATGTTTTAATCTAAAAGTTGTACAATACTTGTCACATTAGGTGGAAAGGAAAGCAATGGGATGTTGTTCAATGATATATGACATTGTGGAATTATGGGACTAACTAAATATTATGTGAAGATGTGTTGACCATAATAATGATTATCTTTTTATTTTGTCTCTTAAAGTGATTGTTAAGTCAAATAATCCAATATTTAGAAATGTGTCCTCCTTTATCAATGTATGTAACATTTGAATATCACCAAACATATTCATTTAGTTGTCATTTTTCAAAACAACATTGTTTTTTAAATTTGTACACCATTTAAGTAAGTAACTTGAGTTTGTTTAGACCTAATGGTATTCATAATAAGAGTCAAAGTGAACCTATATTTTTGGATATTTTAATCCTTTACCCTCCCTTGCTCAAAAGTTTTACTTGGTTGTGTTATATAAAACAAACCTATCTAATCCATATTGTAAATATCATTAGGTTAGTAACTCTCACAAATATTGGAAGTTGATTGATTACTTCCAATTAGTGATAGATAATCTTTGAAAACTCCACTACCATAAGCATCTTCACTTTCATCATGTAAATAGACTTTCAACTTTAATATGTAAAGACAAAAATATGATTCATAAAAATTATCACAAAGTGAGATGAAATCATCATCATAAAAAATATATAATGAAACCAAATGTAGCAAGTGCTATACCTTCCAATCTTGTATCTCTTTTTAAATTTGTCCAAGCAACCATTTGAGATCTTCAAACTCTTGTATTTTAAAACTTTGTTGGGATCATTTGCAAGTTGATAAAAAATAATCCATGAAGGACTATGGCTTTTCTCATTAACATCTCATTTGTCAAAGCCCTATTCTTATTCCATACATATTGGGAACATTGAAACAAAAAATAAAAAAGATAGTTTAAGATAGTTTGGTTGGTCCATTGCATTGAAAGTTACAAAAAATGCAAAAATGAAATTAGGGCAAAAATCTAAACCATGATCAAATTCCTCAAGGTAGCAAAAGATAACTAACAATTGATTTTTCAAACAAAATCTAGCGATCACATTGATTACATCAATCAAAAGGTCAAATTAATCTCAAAATATTAGTCCTTTTCATGGCTATTATTTCAAATTTTGAAATTAAATTTTTTATGAAAATTTATATTGGCCTAATAATTTATAAATAATAAAACCTTATGTAATAATCATGTTGAATTTTATCAAATCAAATATCAAAATTTTAATAATGTACTTGCTTGAACCATGTCAGGAAAATAGTGTCAAGCTATGGGAATTATGCTTCCTTGACTCTTAAAACTACTTTTGCAACCAATTGGTTGTTATTTTTATTTTTATTTATAATTGTCAAGGATTTGATAATCAATATTTGTTCTTAGTTGTTAGCAAAATATTTATTTGAACTAATTAGCAATAGCTTGTTAGGTCCATGAAGGATGAGCCTTACAAATTGAGAATAATTCTTTATTCTCCTCCACTATCAAATTAGTCCTTTTTGTTTGCTACTTGCTTCCATAGTGTTGAAATATACATGAAGATCATTTTATTAAAAGAATAATCGTGAAGCAAAATCACCCATAAAACATTCATTGAAATGAAATCGATGAAATAAATGCAACCACAATGAAGCCTTCTCACCTTAGTGCCAGAAGCACCAACAACCATGCGCAATAGTACAAGCTGGAAGCAAGAACAACATATACCACATAGAATTAGTGAAGTTACTCGCAAGGGCAACTTGGAGCCCTAAAATATTTCTTGTTATCTTTAAGTGTTTCCTAAGTTCTTTTTTAAATTAGAGTTCTTAAAAGATTCCCACTTACAAATGGATGAATTATGGTGTGGATCCCATCAATTTTTAACATTTATTACCTTTCTATTATGACAAATTGGGGTTCTTGATTGTCATATTATCATGTGTCCTAATTGCATTAGGACGGAAATTTTGAACAATAAAGTCTGGTTGTGCAAAATCTTGTCACAGGATTGAGATTGTGATATAATCAAATGGACCATATTGACTCTACCCCTTGTGTGGGAAGATTAAACTGGCAACAATAGTTAAAATAGAAAATGTTCCCATCAAAAGTTCCCAAAAAATTGAATTCACTATTCACAGTAACACAATGAACATTCCTCAAAACATGGGTCCAAATGAAAACTACAACATAGTCTCTCCATTAAGGACCAGAGCCAATGAAAAAATAACAAAATCCTCCATAGCCCTAAAATTGAAGCCTGGTAGGATGATTGACATCTTGTACCACAAACCCTGAACCCGGAAGACTGGACCTTAAATCCTACACACTACTGGGGAACTTTACAGGTTCAACCTAAACTCTAGGCACTCTACAACTGTACCTTAAACCCTACACAATGTAGGTTAGAACCCTGAACCTTAAGCCCTAAACTCTACACACGGTACCTTAAACGCTACCACTGTATGTTAAACCCTATACCTTAAACCATAAACACTACACACTGTACCTTGAACCCTACACCGTGAACCCTAAATCCTACTTACTGCAGACTCTGGCATTTAAGAAAGTATAGGGAAATCTGTTGCAAAATCTGTAGCAATTTCTGTGTCTTCGACATATGCTCGTGGTACCCATCGATGGTGCTGTAAAATATCGGCATCCACCAAGGGATCTCGACAGATTCCACCAGAATCTCGACGAAGTCCGAGCTTAGAATTTGGATATGGGCACGGGCACCGTCACAGGGGATGCACCTTATGCCATTGCTGCCGCTGCTCCAGCTGAAATGCCCGGCGCCACAAGCAGCAGGTCTTGCAAAACACAACTTCAAAAGCCCCTTTTTTCTGTGTTTTTCTTTGTTGACTCGCAGATGTTATTGTGGCTTTAGTTTTCTTAGTTGTACTGAGGCGTGGTCAATCCCTTCACCGATTTCTCGGAGGAATTGCGTCTCGAGCTCTGTTTTGTCTCATCTGTATTGAGTTTTTTTTGTTCACTTAGGCATCATGAAGAGGAGGCATTGCGACAATATTACATTGCAGTGGATCGTCAGCATTTCAAAATGGTTCCCGTCTTCATTTCCCTCACCAAATCGACCTTTCTCCATCTTCTGCATATATTTTCCTGCAGTTTCTACTCATTTTCTTGAGCGATTCTGAGTTTTCTAACTTTTCAGCACCTGCTGTGTAAACACTCGGAATGCTATGTATTGAAGTGCAATTGGGTGGGAGTAGCCTTGCCTCGCTGATGAAAAAAGTTTTTGGCTATGGCAGGGAACTTTGGTGGACTTGTTGACAATGTTGGGTCGCAGAGCTAGCTTACCGGTAGCAGTTTGCTGCAGTTCGCGGGACAGCTTAGACGCAGTTTGGTCGACTGTCTCGGCCTCCCAGGAGTTCTCTCTCTCTGTTCTGGTAATACATCCCATAAACCCTAAACCCAGAGTCTTTCTCTCCCTCTTCGTTCTGGTAATACAACCCATAAACCCTAGATCCAGAGTCTTTCTCTCCCTCTCTGTTCTGGTAATACAACCCATAAACCTAAAACCAGAGTCTTTCTCTCCCTCTCTGTTCTGGTAATACAACCCATAAACCTAAACCTAGGGTCTTTCTCTCCCTCTCTGTTCTGGTATATACCCATAAACACTAAACCCAGAGTCTTTTCTCTCCCACTACCCAGTGAACCTGACCCTTTATTACGGTCAGCTGTGGGATGAGTTTGGAGGACATAATGTGTTTGAAGAAAGTTCCTATTGGAGTGAGGAAGAAGTGCTATGTGCATATTCATCTGCAGACAATTTCTCAATCTTGCTTGTTGCTATCACTTGTATACAACATCTATGCAGGGTACTGTTGGGAGCTGGTGTTGTGTTGTCATTGTTCCTCTCACAATTACTTCAACTGATACTGCAGAGATGGTTCTTTTTCTGTTGATTACAAGCTTGCATGCTACTGTATATATCTGGCCAGCAGCACAAACATATTGCTCTGAAAAGATTAGCAGAGATCAGTTCATCATCATGTCAATTTCCAGACTGTATAGAGGGAGATTGCAGCAAGATATCTGGCACCCTTTTTAACAGGTATATGACGTGGGATGGTAGCATAGTGATCAGGCACAGAGTGAGCGGATAGCAGCACTTGACAACTTCCGCCAGGTGGTTGCAGACTGGACTCGTGGTTCTTGTGAAGGCAATACCCTCCCATCAGGAAGCAACTGTGTGGATGATAGACAGCAGCGGCAATCAGGTCTCCTCATGACCACTGATGCATGCCTTCCATCTGCAGCCCTTGGGGAAGCACCTCTTGGTGCTCGAGTCCTTATCCACTATGACCTGCCTGCCAAGAAGGTGAATTACTTCTTCTGCTCCGCATGGTTCATCCTTCATTGTATAATGTTAAATGTTTCAGATGGTTCTTGGCTATCAAGAATTTGGGAATTTGTACCCCACATCTGTCTTGCCTCTGTGTACAGGAAAGAAATGCTTATTGGTGGGTTCCTCTGATCTGAGGTGCTACAGCTACAGATATGTGTAGTGATCAAGTAATTGGTATGGCAGGAAGCTTACATGAGAAGGATGGCAGCATGTTTAGCTGCTGCACCTGTCATGGGGATGACAGCAGGGAGGGCTACTGTAGGGACAAGCACAATATCTCAGCCAGGGTTGTCTAGTGGCAGTGGAACTAATGGAGGTGCACATGTTGGTGGTGTTTGGGGTGAGGCCATTTTGCGTCTTGGTTCTACAACAATAATTCAATGCCCAGTTTTTATCTTACCAATCTGTCTGGAATTGTCCATTCTCTGCCTCATGAAAAATGGTATATACCAAGGAAAATATTGCCTGGTCCATTGTTTCACTATAGGGCTTATTTATTCATGACCATGTGTGGCTCATCATCTCTATATTTGTGTTTTTTTAGGGGGAATTGTCATAAATGTTGTTGTAGGCGCTGAAGTGGCTACATTGTGCAAGCTTGAGGAGGGTTGTGGTGTTGTGATTGATGAGATGCCAATTAATGTATGTGCCCCTTCTCTCAAACACCCTATTTGAAATCTTCCTATATCTTTTACAAATAAGTTTGAGAATCCAGTAGCAGAGGTGGTAGTCTGAGTTGGAAAAGATATCAGAACATTCTGCAGAACCTCTTGTTATTTACACTCCTGGGTGGGGCTGTATGATTGATGAGTTTTTTTTGCAGATCCCTGAGTTGTTATGACAGAGCCAGTCCAAAGGCTGTCAAGAATTGTGTTGACAATTTCATTCCTTTGGTTCATCAATGGGTACAAGTTCAGGCACATGTCTTTGAGTCTGCTTAACCTTCAATCACCCCACCTGTCACAAAAAGGCTTAAAAGACCTTGATTGCATATGAGCATCATCAGATGGAGGTCATAGAATTTTCTGTTTTCCTTGATCATTGAAGGTAATCAAGAATACCATTCTGTAGAAAGCAGCTTACAGCTCTGACTTTGTTGGTATTCTTCAACCTCTTTGTAGGGCAGCACTCAGGAAACTTTTATTGAATGCAAATCCAGAATTCTGTCAAAAATGTTATGATGTCAGGAGTGCCATGCCCCTGAAATTAGTGCAAAATGGGACACTGTAGAGTTGTGTCAGGTAAGTCTCTTGTTTCTTGTGAGACCTTTACTAATGAACTCTGATAACTCACCCAGAGCATTTTCTTCTGCTGGACTCTGTCAGATGGATGAGCTGGTGAAGATAGATTAAGAAAAATTTCTCACCAATCTTAGTGTGTACTGTTGCATCTGTGTTTTGGTGCATGCAGGGATTGTGTTATTTATGTTTTTCTTCTGAGTGTACCACAACACTGCCACAACAGTACACAGATTGGTTAGCAAACTTCTTGTAGTTTATACATGAGTGGCTTTTTATGCACTCCTACTTCCTGGGTACATCATATTTCGAAATAACATTGACCAATGATTCACCACAACAGCATGTCCAACTAAGCAGAAACTCTTTGCTGCACCTTCTTGTACTTTTACCATAGACAGGGAAGAACTAAAACTTCACTCTGTGACTAAGGTTAAATGAAAGAATGTCCAGGGGTGAGAAAAAGTATCGCAACACACAAAAATTGGAAGGAAAAGTGCACCCATTTAGCACCTACTCATTTTGGAGAAAAATATTTAGCAACTACCCATTTTTGAGAAAAGTATGTCACATATCTCTTCCCTGCTCCAATGTGGAGTAAGGAAAATTTGATTGCATGAACTACTGAAGAGATCTATACTGACAAATTTGGCATCATGCAGCGGAAACTGAAGAAAGATAGGTCCAGAATCACACCAGTATGAGATATGATTTTTCCGAGGCTGCTCAAGACTTGAGGTGAAAAGCAGGAACCTGACCTTGGGGTCCAGTCCCTCACCTTGAACCTCTGTCAACAGTGCTGATTTCCTTCATATCAATTGTGCTCATGAGGTGAGAGTTTGGCAGGTACAAATACAAGCTAATATTTCACTCCCAGCATATCCAGTGATATCACTTCAAGAGGAACTGCTTATCATCTTGGATATCAACTTGTTGAAATTGAGGAGGCACTTCATGAACAAAGCACTAAGCAATGTGACATATTTGTCATCTGCTGCCAAGGTTCACTCAAGAGAGATGACAGTTGGAAGAATGGTCAGACAGTTCTAACCATTGCATCTGAGAATTCTCTGAGAAACAAATTTTTGTTGAACCAAAAGAGTCCATCTGTTGCTCATTCCCACAGTAGGAGAAAACCATGATAATCTACTCTGTACCCAAACTGTATTCAATCTGTAGAACCAAACTGAAAGTGTGCTAAGCTCTAATGCAAAAACTAGATAAACACACCAAAGGCTGGCCTGGTTAAGTACCTTTGTACAAATAAATATGTGTGTATTAAGGCTGTGATGCCAGCCTGATGACTACTTCTGAAATGTGAATGCCTTCATGTTGAATTCAGTAAGACTCTAAACAGCAATTTTGGTGATGCAGAAACAAGGGCATTGCTAAAGAAACCTTATGTGGAGGCCTTGATTTAGACCATGGAGCAGCATCCACCTCGCCTTGGTGTCATCTCATCACTTCCAGCCAGTTTGTGTCCACTACTCAATACTGTATTATCCTTAGTGGCATCTGGTGCAAGAGCCTTTCGACTAACAATTTTGTGGATCTCCCTTAGTACTGTTTGGAAAGCATTGATCACATTCACAGACTCCAGCGCTGATGTCTCTATAAATGACATATTATGTTGCTCTGCAAGAGCTGTACCCTCTTCAACTGTAACCTCCCTGACATGAGCAAGGTCGCTCTTGTTTCCCACAAGCATTACAACCACACTTGAGTCTGAATGCACTGCAAAACCAACAGGAAAGGAATTTTTCAGTATGCTTGTACAAGAGTTTAATGGAAACAATTTCCTGATCTCAGAAGACAGAGGCTCAAGTCTGTTTCCTTGGATGCATTTTCCTCAGTCACCATCATTGGCATGATGATCCCCTTGCTGAAGAGCTAGTCACAAAATTGGACAGGTTACTGAGCCACAAGAACTCAACAGAATTAAGTGTAAAGTGATCCGGACTTTTTCTTGCCTCAGGTACTCTCTCATCAGCAATCATCTGAACAAGAATCCAATGATAATTCTTCCTGCGTCCCCTCACTTTCTTAAGGTTTCCTGATGCAATGCTAGTGTTTCAAAACATGAAGTTGAACATCCTTTCACTGATGTCACAACTGGAGGTCAATCATCATATTAGTCTTCTTGTACAAATGCATCCCTCTGTTTCAACTCTCTATAAGCTCCAAAATCCCTCATCATCTCCTCTATGGAGCCTTACTTAAACATTCTTTCCAGACTTGAATTTCCTCCTACATCTCAAACAGATTGGTCTTCACACCAACTTGGCTGGATGATGATGAACAAAGAGAATATGTGTTCACGCTTTTAGTTCAGTGAGACAAGAACTAAAGGGCTGATTACTCATCCAGGTCTCCTGACTTTGTACTTGAGACTCTGAACCAATCTTCCCTGTGAATTCTCATCAATTGATTCAGCCAGACACATTGTGATCTTATGAGATGCATTGAACATTTTCAATTGATGTCACAAGAGTGTCAACATTCCACTGAGATTTTGTGTCCAAAAACTAGGTATGCAAGCTTCCATTGATGAAAGAAATATTGCAATTGTAGCAAGATCTTCCAGCAGAATCTCTTCAGCAAAAGTTAGTCATCCACACAGAAAAACAATGAGCATAGTGAGCAGCAGCATTACAGTTTTGCTTTAATCAAAGATGAAATCTTGCAATTGTAGCAAGATCTTCTAGAATCACTTCAGCACAAGTTAGTTGCCCATACTGAAAAAACAACGAGCACAGTGAGCATCAGCACTCCAGCTTTGCTTTAGACCAAAGATGAACAGGAAAATCTTTGTGTAGGAACACAATGTCGCCACCTCTGCTTGGAGACACAAAGTTCGGCTTTGTTTGCAGAATCCAAGCATGTTTAGGCTCTGCTACTAGGTTCCATCCAGTGGAACCTTGTCTCTAGTAGAGATGGAAATGCAAGTGGAATATTTGTGGAGATGAGAGATCGCTCTTCCTTGTAGAATACAGGAATGCGATGCGCTCGGTGCAGCCGCAAAGATAATCCTTACGACCGCAGGAAGAGACGATATGAGAGAGAGAGAGAGAGAGAGAGAGAGAGAGAGATGAAATATACCTTTGAGTTCTTCGAGCCAGCGACCTACGTTCTCGAATGTACCTCGCCGGCTGATGTCATACACGATAAGAGCTCCGACCGCGCCTCTGTAATACGCGGAAGTCACAGCACGGAACCTCTCTTGACCTGCCGTATCCCAGATCTGCGCCTTGACTTCCTTTCCTTCAATCTCCATGCTCTGCGTCTGAAACTCCACGCCGATGGTAGCCTTGGAGTTGTTGTTGAACTCGTTGCGCGCGTATCTAGAGAGCAGATTTGATTTCCCCACCGCAGAGTCACCGATGAGTACGACCTTGAAGAGGTAATCTTCGCTCTGATCATCGTAGTACGCCATTTTTTCCTTCTTCTCTTCAGAGAACCTACAAGAAAGGCAAACTACTAGCAACTGAAAACGTCGGATCAACAGACAACAGACCTGCTAAAACCACTGCAAAGCACCTGCAAAAAGGCACAATGCGCACTCAAAAATACATTGCCAGAAAGATCTTTTGAAGCAGCTTCTTATCAAACACACATCCGAAACAAAAGCACAATCAACACAAACACACAAAAGCCTGCGAAAAAACAAGCTGCTACAAGAAAAACCGCAAAATGCGCAGAACAAAGCGCACGACGCAATGAAACGAGCGAGCGCGCGACGGCACCGCCCTGTCTGCCTGCCTCTCTGCTCCGCGTCCTTGCAGTAGGTGGTTTACCGTCTTCAGATTCTTACCACCGTTGACCGTTCATAGGTTGCTAAGCGTTTGGTTACAACCACACAGAGGCCCTAGAGGTCTGGAAGAGTGTTGTGCGGTCATTTGAATTTTCAAAGAACCGCCCGGTTTGGGCTTTCAACAAATATTTTAGAATCAGAGAACCATCAGGTTGCTATACTTTGAAAAAATAATCAGAATCAAAGAATTGTCGGTCCCAGTTAATTCAAAAACCTTAAAGAAACTGCAGTTTTCATGTACAGTCCTAAATTCACAACTATGATTCTAAGAAAATTGTACATGAAAACCGTAAGTTCATGAAAATTGCGCTTTCATAACCGCCGGATCTATGTTCCTATGTCTAATAACTGCCCAACACTGGCCTGGAAGCTTGGATGAAATGATCAGTCTTTTTTCTTTTCTTTTCTTTTCTTTTCTTTTTCCTTTTCTTTTCTTCACAAATTGTAATATAGGTTTTGATGAGTGAACCATTGATTTGCGTAACTTGCCTCCAGTGAATTTCTTTTAGACCAATTTTGTCACTTTTTTGGAACAAAATTTTGGGAAAATTAGGGAAGATTATGTTCTTCTAGTGTAAATTTGACTAATTTTTCTTTTTTGGTGGGTGGGACTCCACAAATTTTTGATCTCACAAAATGGAAAGAAAAAAACCCCTGTTTGCCTCAGATGCGGACATTTCTTTATAAATCACATATAATGTGGCAAAGATATAGAGAAATTAAAATTTTTAAATGACTTTCTTTTCTCATTTTTCTGATATAAAACATTAGTCAGCATCCCAAAAAGGATTTAGCATTTGATTCAGGTTTTTTAAAAACTGTCAAAACCATAAGAAAAAATTGGCAAAAACTGCACCAAAGCCTAAAAACTGTGTTCTTAAGAAACATGAAGAATATTCTCCTTTTGTTTTGAAGGTAGAAATTTAGCCAGCATTTTTTTTTTAAATTCTGCATTCTGTTTTGAGTCCAATTCTGTGCTTTTAAATACCCACTAGTTTTCAGCTTCAACACTAATTATATTATTTTCAGAAATGTTGAAATTTTCATCCAAATTTTTTTAATTAATTTTTTTGTGTGAAGGAAAATATGGAATCTTCAAGAATGTTTTAAGTGTGGAAATCAACTGTCAAAATTAATTAATTATTCAACAGGCATGTGTCAAAACTATCAAGGGACTATGATAGTGAGAGCTTTTAAGACAAAAATCTGACAATTGGGTAGGTAATGGAACTTTTTGCAATGGCAATCCCTTGTTTTAGTGTACTAATCCCCATTGTGCATTTTGAGCTTTCGATGTTGTCTTTTCTTTGGACTTTGGTCCTTGCTTTTTTCTTCTCTTGTTCCCTGGGCGGGTGTTCTTCCTTTATTTATTTATTTATTTATTCATCTTGTTTAAGGGTACTAATTGCATTTTATTTTTTCCTCCCTTCAAATATGGAAATATTGGGTTGCTGAACTTGTTGCAGTGGTAATCAATGTTTAGTGTTTTTCTACTAAATGCATACTTGTTTTTTCTTTTCTTCCCTTTCAGACATGGAATTTTACTTAAGGAGTACCCCCTGCATGATTGCTCTGAACCACTTGACTTTGCCATTCTTGTGTACAACTTGGTGCACTAAGTAACATTTAATAATATCACGGATTCCGGATCGGCAACAGTTGTCAGAGGGTTATTTGACTGAAGGATTTCTTGCTGTGTTTTTGAATTTGCGAGTAGGCTATAGTTGTGCACTGGACACACAAAGAGGAAAAAGAAAAGTCTGTCTGATGGACGGACCTTCTTAAGATGGATCTAAGAACCAAGTCTTGGCTATATAGTATAATGTTGGAAGGGAGGTTCTCATACGAGTGCGTTCTCCTGAGGGATGGGCACCCAAGGGCGTGAGCCCAAGTGTGTTCCTGACCTCAAGAGAACACATGAGTACGAGAACCTCCCCTTATGTAAACAACTCTGTTTTTATTTCCTTGCTTCTTTCCCATTTCGTAGAAAAGAAATATTTCCATGGGAACACGGGAACATATAAAATTGGGGGAGCTCCTGCAGCATAATGGCCTAGATTTCTTCTGCTGGGGGAGATCCCTCAAAATACACATAGAAATAGAAAAGGGACTCATTTGCGTATGAACTAAGTTAGAAATGTGTGTTTGGGGTTTTCGTCTAATTCTCTCAAAAGTTGGGTATGCAAAATGTGATCAGGATGAGAACCTTGTAACTTGTAAAATTTCACCTATTACCCATGGGATATCTCATGTGGTAGTCTTGATAACCACTAACTAATATTTGTTGTTCTATCTACTCCAACTGCCAATGGCTAATAATTCAAATCCTAATAGAAATTGGAAGTACCAACTAAGAATTGGGAACGGGAGGTCTATATGATGGATGGGCCTAGTATGGCCTGTTCCACCCTAGAATGGGATGAGCCCAATAGGGCAATCCGTCATTTTATAGGTGATCACATTGCAGGCTCTCATCAATGTTTGCTCGCCACTAGACTCTGCAGTTATGGATTTTAATTGTGGGATAGGTACTTGCATTCATCCCTCTTTAGTTATTTTTTATTCCAAGTTAATTTGCAATATGACGAGTTTCAAACCCATTTCAATTCCATTGGAGCAAAATGTGAAGTTAAGTGCATATGAAGGAGACCTTGTGGAGGATACCACTATGTATAGACGCATAGTGGGGAGTTTGATTTACATGACCATCACAAG
>Ga0116231_10002777_pt1 | contig 36485 bp, 22 predicted proteins | sample S1TSphgellanicum_2_FD_89695 | JGI IMG/M metagenome (GOLD analysis project Ga0116231, IMG submission 89695) | Host-associated microbial communities from peat moss isolated from Minnesota, USA - S1T2_Fd - Sphagnum magellanicum MG | ecosystem: Host-associated > Plants > Peat moss > Unclassified...
AATTCATTGTTATTTAATTAACCCTACATAAAAAAAAAAAAAATTAATCATTTCAAAAAAAAAGGTAATAAAAACATAAATAAAAAAAACCCCCCCCCCCCCCAAAAAAAAAAAAAAAAAAAAAAAAAACTCATTAAAGAATTAAAAGGGACTCATCCATTTGCAATGCTCCAAAGTTGTGGACAAGGAGGTGAAGATGGTATTGAAAGTGTTATTGTGAGGCTTTTAATGCACCATCACATGGGATTGGTTTCCCTTCTATCTCTTGGAAATGTAAACCTTGCATGAGCTAGAACTAATGTATCTACTATTGAACAAGTTTTTAAAATGAAGTAAAAATGCTAGGAAATTATTATTGGGTTAAGGAATAACAAAGGAAATAAACAATAATGAATATGGCATAACAAATTGTGGTAATGTTTGCAAACTCGCACCTTCCCATTGTTTCTCCCCCTCCCCCTTACCCCCTCAGAACATTCTTAGGGTTCCAACACATAATTCTAGTAAATCCAAAACATGGGTCCAATAGGGCCATAACCATAGGTCATATTGTGTTAAATACTAACTGCACTCAAGTATATGTGGTTATATGCATGTTGTGGCAATTTGCACCCCGCACAATAGCGTCAAAGTTAAATAAAACCACTGTGAAATCGTACATTCCCTTTCATGAAAGGCTCATGAGTGTGTGTGTATCTTACACTTCAAAAAGACAATGTCAGCCTTGCTGTATGTTTTGGCTATGTTCTCCTGGCAATGAGCAATCTCTCATCCATGTGTAATAAATTAGAAAAAAACATAAAAACATTCACCTCTGAAGCCAATCTCTCATCCATGTGTAATAATTTTTTTTAAAAAAAAACATAAAAACATTCACCTCTCAAAGCCATCAACACTCTGCAACGGTTGGTATTTGGGCATCAATAGTTTGGTCCACAACTGAGTTAAAGTCTCGAACAAAACAATGATTATATATACATTTTACACACTCGACCCATTTTCACCAAAGGGGAGGATAATGAGTTTAGGGTTTAAGGTTTAAGTTTTATAAAATAAAAAAAATCTATCGCAAATTTGAACTTGTTTTATAGGAGATGAGAAACTCTTGGATCCCAAAATACTTGGGGTTTAGGATTTAAGGTTTAATATTTTTTTATAAACAAATTATCTGTTGTAAATCTAAACTAGTTTTTAGGCCATAGGGAACTCTCAAATTCAAAAATACTTTAAAAAGTTTCTTACCAAGCAACATGGTAAAGGACAATGTTTCCATTCTCTGTAGTACTTACGGTACTTGCAAAATCAATTTACAGTTTTACATGTTTGGGGTAAGTTACGGGCCTGCCCACAGAGAGATGGGCAGGTCAGATTGTTTTGTGAGTTGTGGAAGGTAACAATTTCCCTCTTGGGGATAAGGGGATGAAATTCCAATAATGTGGGTTCTATCACTCCTATGACTTAAACCCATAAGAGCTCATTTTAGATTTTGAGTTGTGAGCCCTACCCAAAACCTAGAGAAATCTATAAAGGCATTTTTTTTTTTCTTTTTTCCTCCCTATAGATTGGTGAAGATTTGACCATAGAACATAGAAATAGATGAGTTAAGTTGCACTATTAAAAACTCACAAGGATGTATACACATATATCATTGATGCTTAAATTGAAACACATCTGAAATTTTGGCATATGGTGAAATCACAAAACGTATGCAATCACAAGTTTGGGTTTATACATTTGTCAGTAAATATTGCAACATCGGGTATATTATTATGCATTTATAATTGTCGCAACCAACTAATTTCCATTCATTTTATTAAAATAATTAGGGGTGTTTTGTATAGATTAATTGTAAGAAGGATAGTTTCAACAAAAGGATTAAACAAATTGATCACATGGCTTAAATTTGGCTTGGTCCTTGGGATTCTAGACTGGCTTCAAGGTGTGGGCTTAATTCACTTCTACACTAGATGTTACTTGCCACAATAAAACTTAGTATATAATACAGGCCATGAAGTGTTAAGAAGAGACAAAACTTTAAGCTTAGTGATGGAAAGTGGCCACCTGCAAATTGAAGTCTTTAGCCCATGGTTATTCATTTATTCACACTAAGTCGGTAAATTATCAAGCAATTTGGAGTGATACATGTGTAAAAATGAGTATGAAACATAATAGGTATTAGAGTTATCTTTAAAGGCACCCTGTTGTCTTTCACCCTGTCTTTGGGCCTGTTTTCACCCCCTATCCCCTCTTTCAGTGGTATCCGCAAAAGTAAGGAATTAAAAAAAAATCTCAGTAGGAAACTCAGCATTTCATGCACAAGGCCCGAGAGTATTTATACTAGTTGTACAGGTAGGAGCAGTGAAAATGTATGTGGCAGCAGTGGAGGCGCTCAAGGAAAAGGAAAGACAGGATAAAACTCAGTTTTCCACCAAAATTGCTGGAAAAACTACCTAGGTCGCAGTTATATTGTTTTGTAAAGTTTTCATTCTCAGTTATACATGTGATGGCCTATTATGCTGTGAAACTGACCATCCTCGCCCCGGACTTTACTAAACCCAACCCCATAATTATTATTGGGGATTTGATTTGGATGGCAAATCTTGGATGCCGCCCCTTAACCCGGACATTCAAGCTTCACCTAAAAAGGAATTGTATGCTCAACTGACTTGACTATCAGACCTTGACATTCATGTTCACCTAAAAAAGGAGTTGTATGCTTGACTGACTGACTGCCTGCCTGCCTGATGGACAAAACACAGTAGCAGCTTTCCCCATGACATCATATGACATCTTCACCTTCATCCAAAGTACATTCCCCAGACATTTGTGTGTAGTCAGGCCCGCTTTCAAACATGTTTTTTTCCCCCATTGAATGAGTTGTGTGTTTTGTACACAGATGTGAGGCAGTACCAAGCTACAGGGACCCACTTCAACATTCCCATGTTATCATGCTTGTTTATTGTCTCTTTATAATTTCTCATTATTATCTCTTCTGCTTTAGTACTTCCTCTTGTGACAGCCACAACAAAAGTCACTGACTCCAAAAGATGACACCAACCTAAAGGGCCTTCAAGTACTCTAAGTTTAGTTGGCTTGCCCTCCCCCTACTTCCCAAATTTCCTTCTTTCACTTAGTGAATTAAGTTTAAAGTAGCTAATTAAGTAGTTAATTAATGAATTAACTAATTCTTCAATTAACTCAGAGCTGCATGATTCTTTTATGAGTTAATTAATTCATCTAATGGATTAGCTCCTTGAGTTGTTAAGTTAGATTTAAGTAGCTCATTAAGTTTATTAAGTAGTTAACATGGGAGATAATGTACCATCTTGAGCTGAGACATAAGAAACTTGCAATTCATACTATTGGAATGAATGGGTTAGATGTTGGCCAAACTTGTGTCTTAAGTTATCATTCTTAAATTTGTTTCTAAATTTTGGATGAAATCAATCGCATCCAAAAACTCTTGCAAGGGTTCTTCTGTCCTAAAGATGAAAATCAATCTACTCAAGTTGGATGACACATCCAAATCAAGTCATATTATCCTCCTTTGGTAGCATGGGTTTCTTCGAATGGATGTAATTGATAAGGTTTTAGGAATGGTTGTATGAACTATGAACACTGTTCGGATGAACTTTTAAAGCAACCCTTTAGTGGCTGATTACATGTGAACTAGACCACAAAAGTGAGCTCATGAATCCCAAAAGTGGTGTTCTGAAGGTTCAAAGGTGGTTCAAACCCACTACAGAATTATTAACTCACCTGTAAGTTCACTTTGAATTCAAAGGACAATTCGTGAGGAATTTGCACCTGCACTAGGTCCTGACCCTGAACCAAGTACCCTTGCTCACAAACAGGGACCCTTGAGGTACCTGTTGCACTTCAATTCTTCCAAAACTTTCAATAGAAACAAACACACCGTAACTTCTTCCAATACATCATAATACCTATGAAAAAGAACAATCAGCATAACCTTGCATATGAATAACATATATACAATATGCTTTTTGCACTCTTATTAAGGCAAACACATTGTTGGAATGGCAAGGTTATAAATATCAGATCAAGGAGAGTATTAATTTTTTGCCAACTAAAATCAAATTTAAGTATAATAAAGTTTTAATTTTCTTTTCAGTTTTCTTCTCAATAGGCATCCTTCTTCATATGCGAAGAGATATGAAGATTAAATCCACTACCTGCCACCAATTTGTTTTAGAGCACGTTTCTTACATGGTAGCAGAAACAATGGACAGGTATGCATGGTCTCTATTAGCCAATTGTGCAATTGGAAATGTCATATTTGATCTATGGATGCTCGCAATTGGGTTCAATACATTTTGCATAGTAATGAATTTTATAAATGATACTTGCTAGTGTGCCATATAACTATAGAGATATTTGAGACACCAAAACATTGCTACAAAAACATTGACAAAGATAGTGAAACCTTTATTAGCATAATGTCAATTCACAAACAAGATATTAAAATATGTGAAAGATGAGGAACCAACTTGAATATCTTTGTATTAGACTTTTTTCACATGGTTAGTTATGCAAACTAACACCTCCATATGACGGTGCATGTTTTGGGCATGTCATGAACAATGCATGCCAATATGTTATTGCAAATCATAAAATGCGTGTGGGTTTGACACAAATGTCACTAAAAAAACACCTAATCAAGTTGAAGGCATGATAAAATAAAAGGAAAAAAACCCAATTAGTTCAAAATCCAATTTTTAAATATCACAATTTTCACCACAAACACAAGAAAATATATTCAAATTTTTTTTTGAAGTCTCATTATGATGGCATTAACTTCTTCATTAAAATTACGGTAAGTTTAATAAATCTTTTTAAAAAATTGTAATATAATATCAGTAGGTAACGTGCATGTTTGAAAGTATACCACACAATATGGTGCTTTTGTTATTTTTACATTAAAAGTTGAATATATTTTTATTATAATACAAAAAGTTGAAAATCCACAAGTACATTTTAATATGCCATTCTTTGAAAAAAAATTAAATCCAACAATGTGTTTGCTTTAATAAAATCAAAACATATTTTTATTTATTGAATTAAATATTTTTTAAAGTTCAATAAATCAAAGCCTGAGTCATTACTTTCAATTTATGTTGCACAATAATTTGATTGTTTAGTTCACATGCTTTCACCCATCAACTTTGCAAAAGACAATATCTTAAATGAAGAAGAACAATAAAAGCCACCGAAAATGAGATAGAGTTTGTAAGGATGCTAACTTACTTCTTCACAATTGAAAACACTAATGAAAACAAGGTTTGTTAATAAATTTTTTTTTTTTCAAGAAATTTTAGAACTTGCAAATGCTATCAATACTTGTTAGCATAAACAAAACCTTCAATTGCAATTTAGGGCATCATGTGGGAAGACATGGTCAATGGTTAACGTTTTTACAAAGACATTTAATTTAATTGAGAAACAATGTGTACTTAATCAAACCCATGGATTTTGGCTTTTTGTCATATGTTTTATAGGCTATCTTGGTTTTGACCTCTATCATATGCTTTACATGCTATCTTAGTTTTGGCTTCTATAATATGCTTTACAACCTATCTTGACAATTGCTTTGAAATTGCATGAGGATTGTGGAGCAATAATATTTAATCCTTGTTGCAATGTGAAATTATGATCTACAATTGGAGATTTTGCATAGTCAAATATTTGCCAAAGTGGTGAAATCTTTTGCCCCATTTCTATCATTTGCTTGAACTTTGTAACATGACAAGGGACATTATATTTAATGGCTCTCATGCTTGATCTTAGGCACAAGGGATTGGCTTGTGTTTATGAATTTGTTGGCCGATAATGAACATGAAATTGTGCACAAATATGACCATCAATGCTTGCTACCTGTGGTCATTTCAAATGAACATATTTTTTAAACCATTTTTTTTTGCCACTGTAAGCCCTCCATTTGCTGCAACACCCCCATAGATGCGAATGAGTCTTTGTTTGATTGCTCATCATGCCTTGCCAAGCCTTCAAAAAGCCTATGAGCTGCTAAACTTTGCATTGTTTCATTGATATTATGTTTTACTATAGACTATGTGTTTCCTTTGTTAAGGTGAAAAGATAAGTAGCAGTAGTCAACTTAGCAATTTTTGGGAATCAAATTGAAATTGAGCAAATTTTTAGTGTTGTTGACATTCTCACCAGTTTAAGGATATGCCAATGTGGAGTAGAGAATTCAAATTTATTGGTTATGATTTACAATAATTGGTCAGATGATGCTAGGGTGAAGTGTAGGATTGTGAATGTGGATGTCACTAAATTCTTTGCAATTGAGATTGTTTTATTGAAATTTCATGAAGTTGAGTTGGGAGAGGTTGGGATCTTCAAAGAAGAGTAATGTAGATTTTGTTTACACAACTCAATTCCAGATAATGTCAATTTTGAAACTTGACCATTAGTGAACTCACCCCTTTGCATAATGTAAGAGATCAATTTTCATTTAATGTACTTACAATTTTCATCATTCCACAAGGGTTTCCTAGGCAAGCATGGCCACTTTTGCATGGCAAGTTCTAGGATGCATTGGTGCAATTTGTAATTGTCCCCTTACAATTCAAGGCTACGTTGATATTTCATGTGCAAACATGTTTAAAATCTGCACATTTTGTGGATCATGCTAAAAATTGTTGCATGTGCAGAGATTACCTTATTCGAAGTGCAACTATGACATTTTTCTCCCTCTTTTTAATATTGTCTTGAGGATGACATGTTGGGTAATATCAAACCCTTTACATATTCCCCTAATATTTCAATTTAGATTTCACTATATTCATGCCCAAGAATGAGGCATGTACAATATAAAAATACCCATACTAAGGAAAAACCCTACCCTTGAACATTTTCAGCTACCTAAGACCTTACCACCTTGACCAAATAGTCCCATTAGACATACCAGGACCCCATATGGGTTGTGCAAATGGACATACCAGTGACTTACAACATTAGTCTTTTGTTCCATTCACAACGGAACTAAGGTAGCAACAAAAGAAAACAGTTAATACTGGTCAAAGTTGTCAATCTAGACATTATAACAGGTTCATGTCCTTTATTCCAATTTGGTTAAGAGAGCTCTATTTGGAGCCAGGGCAAAGAAAAAAAGGACTTGGGGCTAATTTTCAGTAGTGTATGTGGATTTCACAACTCAACCAAAACTGTGATGATATCTTCAAACACAATCATAATGTCTGGAAATGAATGTCCGTTCCAACTTCCAAATATAGAATGTAGTAATTTTATTTTTCAATTCAAGAAAACCCAAAACAACAACAGATGCCCTAGCTTTTCTCAGAATTATAAGAAGAGAAAAAACCCATTTAAAAACAGGACAAAATCAAATAAGCAAGTGAAGACAGTGCATGTATGAAGTATCCTCTTAACTCTAGTATTTGGAAGTTCCATCTGCCTTTGACTGCAGTAAAAAGGATACAACTAGTTCCTTTGCAAACTATATTGTACCCACAATTTATTATTACAGCTGCTGGAAAAATGGTACACACTACACTCACCCACAGCATTCAGAAGTCCTAACTCTTTGATAGGATGTGGTACTTGCTTGCATGCAAGAAAAAGAAGACCGAAATCCAATCCAGATATGCATCATATTTAGACATTGTTGGGTAGACTAATTTGGATTTTTCTGTAAAGAGTTGGATCCAGATATTCATCTTATGTAGACATTGTTGGACTAGACTAATTTTGATTTTTCTGTAGAGAGTTGGATGCGAGACTGGATATTCAGAGATGTACAACTTGACCAATATAGTTAGCTAGCTGCTGCTGCTGATCTCTTCCCAAGTTTCTCGTGACCACTTAACTTTGACTGATGCAGATGGCACGAGTTTTCATGGTTTGTGCTGCCGCTCATGATCTGGTCTCCTCCTGTCTATGAATTACACTTTGGGACAATGAAGAGAAGGAAGAGGTACTAATCTTCCATCTGTCCTGGAATCATGTTTTTTTGCTTCATGAAGGGACCATTCTGTTTGCAGGTTCAAGGATTTGTTGTGGAGAGGGGAGGAATTTGAAGGTTATAATTATCAGTGTTGGTCGCATATATGGGCATATCCCTGATATCAGCACTGGTATGAATTCTAGAAGCAAGGATCCTACCCGGCTGCTATGTATTATATATGACTTGAGGCAATACGAGCCTCAGGTGTTGGTCGGTTCTTGCGTTTTGGCCCAGTTATCCATTTGGTTATTAACAACTTACCAGCTGGTTATCGACTTTTTGATAACCAGTTAATAACCTACCCTCTTGGTATTGAATTTTAACCTACCCAGATGACCTGGCCATCCAGTTAGGTTATCAATCCTAAAACACTAAACTTTATTTTGATAAAAAAAAACCAAAAGAAAAAAAAAATTAGTTTTTAACAACCTCGATAACCAAATGTGTAACTGGCAGGTTAACTGCTGGTTATCAATCGGGTATTTGAAAAACCTACCAAGTTTATGTATAACTGATGATTATTACAATAAATATTGATAACCTAACCAGAACCCAATTCTTAAAAAATAACCTACTCAATGGTTATAAAAAAATAATTCAATAACTGGCCAGCATTGGTATGGACCTGAGGTAATGCGGGCGCCGGCCTTGTACCAGTATTATACCAGTTTTGATACCACGGATGCACCTGCCTTGCACCAGCCAAAAATCAGTCTTGGACCCAATAAGTTATCAAGATTTAGGGTTTAGGGTATGAAAGTCGCTAAAAATACCAAATATCAAGACCAGGCTGGTATGAAAAATTGAAAGAGTTGCCAATACCCGGACTGGGCTGGTATGTTCCAAAAGCTGATACCCGGCCAACTCTGGTTATAATGACGGGAATTATCAAACATGCAGCACATGGAAGTGGGTTAATGGAGGACTCGGTGGTGTATATTAAGTAGCAATATAGGTAGTACTTGTAGTAATAAACTCCCATGCAAATTTTCTAGTAAATAGCAAATGAGTCGTGAGCCTTCAAATGCTTGTTTTGCGGTCTACAGATGTGCCAATCTACAACCTTGGAAATTGGAAATTGCAGGAACCATTTCAAAACAAGAACACAACAAAGAAACTCCAGAGAAACTAAAGGGGACTATATATGTATATATTCTATACAACCAAAAGAGTGCAGCAACATAGTGACTGATCCAAAGGGGGAGTCCTTGATGAGCAAAATATTGGGTGGTATGCACAAAGAAAAATGTGGGTAGGATCACTAGAATCTGCAACTGGGAGATCCGTTCTACAGATGTTGCTAATCTTCAGGCGTGTTGCAATGGGTGGCAGAATTTGAGGTTTGTGCATTTACCCAGATCTTCACTACTGACAATGGGGCAGCTCTGGATCCTGTATCCTATTTAGAAATGCTCTCCCTCGATAGGCAAGCGAGAGAGAGACGTGAAGAGCTCTCCCAAAGGGAAATCAAAAGAGTCCAGGTTATTTAGTGTATGATTTGTCAAGGCAGCAAGGATTTGATGGAGCTCAGCTCTGATGGGTTTCCCTGTCACCGTGATTCTGGGCACAGTCTCAGGCAACACGAATTGTCAGATCTGCACACAATATTCAACTTTACCCAATTTGGCCACTCTTACGATCATAGTCCAGAATGGAGATCAACACACCTTACCTGCAAAATTTTGGTCAACAGATGATGAACAACAACAACTACTACTACTACTACTAAAACTACCTCCAGTTTATGAGAATTGCCCATCTGTAATGAGGGCCAGAGTGTTGGGTGGGTATCAACTTTTGAACATATCATCTGGTACTGGTACTGGATCATTTGTAAAGCTTTCAAACCCACCTGGGTATTGGCATTCGATCTTTTTTCTCAAAAATTATATCAATGTGGTCCTGGTGTTAGGGTCCAACGCTGATTTTTGTCTGGTACGAGGCTGATACATACCTGGTCTTAAGATTGGTACAGCCCTGGTATATGAAACTGGCATTACCTCAAGTCCTTACCAGGCACATATTAGTACAAGGATGGTATTACCTCAGGTCCCTCTCAGGAAGGTATTGGTATGAGGCTGGTATTGCTTTGGGTCATTCTAGCCTAGTTTGGTCTTTGATACCAAGACCAGTATGAGTCTATATACCAGAGGTTCCGGCCTGGTACCTGCTCAACTACTCAAGTGAACCCAACAGTCACCAGTGGACCTGGAGGGATGGAAAGTAGAGACTTTTTCATTGTGTTCCAGTTCCCTAGCTAACCATAGTGATTAGCTCAGTTTATTTTTCTAAATACTTACATCCCAGGCAACAAGTCTCCCTTACCCGTGTATTAATCACCTACTCACCTAGTAGCCACTTAGTACTCTTCCTCCCAACTTACCTATCTACATGACCTATTAGTACTCTTCCTCCTAACTTACCTACCTACATGACCTATTGTTTACAGGAGAGATAACCAAAGCAAAACCCAACATCAACCAAACTACCTACTTAAAGGACCTACCCATTAGTGGATATGTTACCCATGTGAACTAATAGTAACCTTGATGTCAAGGTTAGGCCATGACTTGAGGCAACAAGTATGCATTTCAAGTTGAAAACATATTTCAAAAAAATTAAAACTTGTTCATTCAGAGGTTGGGTCCAAGTTTTTAAGTGTTAGTACCTCGCGTCAATGGTTTTAAGTTTTATGAGACCCATTAGTTTCAATTTCAAAATGAGTCGGGTCCAAGTTTTTAAATTGATGGTACAAGCATTTTTGGGAGAAAGTTTTTTTTCAAAGTCTTGATTCTTTTGAAAAGAAGATATCCATCTCACCCTATGTGACCTCATTGTCCTTTAAATTAGTAAGGTCCAAGAAATGAGTTGGTCTCTAATTTTCATGGTGAAATACACAAGTAGTGGGTGGTGAGGAAAAAAAACAAAGTCATAGGGAGCAGCTTAGAAATTAAGGTGAGATGGCTACTCAAAAATGTAATGTGACAAATATGGATTCTACATAAAGAGCATGTTCATTTTGACTACAAACTCTATTATTTCAATATTGCACTTTCTTTTTGCCAATTCCAAATTCAAAGTGTGCAATTCTAAAACTTGGATTCAAGAAGCAAGACTTAAGGAATGTGATTTTTGGGGGATCGAACCTTGATTTGAAAGACCTTGCCCACTGCAATAAAAGTTACCCACCTATACAAAACACACACAAAACGGTAGCTACTTATGATTTAAATGAATGTAAAAAATTGAAAATAAATTTTCATCTCGCTACCATAATTCCATTAAAAAAAATTGGAACCTCATTAAAGCATGGAGAAATTATCAAGTGCAAGACTTGATCTTGAGTGTTGTCAACTTGCAAAAACCATATATAAAATCTAGTGACACATCAACACTAAACAATATAAAGATGCAAAATGCTACAAATTTCTAATCTTTGATATTCATAACATTAGTCATAAACCTTGCAAGATTCAAGGATGAACATTTTACCAATTTTTTTCCTCCCAAAAAATATCAATGTCGTAAAAGTCTTGTGACAACATTCTTACACATAGGTTTAAATGGGCGGTTGTATGATTGCATAGTTTGCCTTTCATGAAATATAATGTGTTGAAATAATGTTCATCTTCAATAGATCTCAAAACCTAAGACATCGCAAGCTTGGCAAATTTCAAATATTCAAATAAGGTTTGAGTTAGCACCTAAGCATTTGATATAAATAACCACATATGCTTCAAGAGGTTTTTTGGCCATCTTTTTTCAAAATTTCTATAAAATTATGAAATGTGATTGTTCTAAAAATAAAAGCTTAATAATCAAGCTTCTATTTGTTGAATGGAGTAAACATCAATAACTTATCAACCTTTTGCAATGCATAATAAAAAGACACAATGACTTCCAAATGAAAAGGGAATGATGGATGCCTTAACATCTACATTAGTGTGGATAGACCACCCCCAAGGCATTCATCAACTTTTGATTTGTGAAGTGCCAATCCAATTCCTTTGAAAGAGTATAAATGCTTTGGGACACTATAGTTGAACAAAGCCAAAAAATTTAGAATAAAAGGTAGGGTTCATGGGCAAGGCTACCCTAGTGATTTGCTCCCAAGAATGATCTAGAACTTGGTGGCTATTGAACCTTGTAATGCACCAATCATCATCATCAATGGGTGATTTAACAAAAATAAGAGGAAATCCATCATCATTTCCAATCAAAAGGCTATGGAATGTGTTGAAAGCCTCACCCCCAAATTTGCATTTAGGATCATGGTACAACTTGTACAACTTAAATTTGCACATCTTGATAACTTCAACAAAATCACAAATGTACATGTTTTTCCCTTAGGCATATTTTATTAAAGTATGAACTAATTCAAGGAATGACAAGATGCAATAGAGGCCAAATATAAGCTCCACATTCAACAACTTTTACACGTTGGATCTTGTAGCTTCATTCTTAACTTGATCTTCTCACATCTTTACAACCAATGTTTCGTATTCATCCACAATGTGCTTGCATAGAGATTATGGAAATCCAATGGGTTTTTATGTTTTGAAATATTTTGTTACCTTTAATGTCTAAGAAAGTTGCCAACTTTTGTAATTCAAGCATTCTTTTGGGACTTCAAGTCTTCCAATTTCAACACAATGGACAAAATCAAAAGGTTTTGAACTACAAAGTTTGTCCTATGTGCACAATAATGGACATCCACACAAAAAAAGGAACCACTTTCTCCTTCATTTGCACAAAATCACTAGTCCTACACTCAATAGACACATCACCACCATCTATTTTGATAGAAATAAGCTTTTCTCCAATCTTAGTTTTTGTTAACCTTCCTTGAATCAACAAAGTGTTTAACATTACCCCATAGATGATTTCTACATGCACACTATCGTTGACTTTCTCCAAATGTAACAAAATAAAAACCTATTGCCAATTTCCTAAAACATAACACATGAATTGAAATCCAAGATTTTATACAAAGATAGCAAGGAATTGAGACTCTATAGCAACTTCTTTGATGCACTACAAAACCACATCATGCATGCATTTTGTAATGTCCCTACCTAGGTTATCAAACTAACTTTTCCTTGGCATATTCTTAAACTTTCAAAATGAGAATAAATCCTTTATAGATTCGTACTCTATCATTGAAAGACCTTCCTTCAACAAGTAAAATACCTTTGCAAATTGAACTTTTTTTTCTTCTCCCCAATCTCCTTTAAAATCAACGAATGAACTACATTTATGTGAAAACTAACAGCATACAAGACCTCATTTTCTTATGCAAATAACATGGACAATAGTAATCATACCTTATGCCATGCCAAGAGTGTTTTCCTTGGTTTTTATCCATCTTGCATGCTTGTATAAGGAATCAAGCCTCACTTTCCAAATATCTTAAATACATATGGGATTCATATTCCTTCTATTTGAAGCATCTTTTTTGTTTAAACAATTTTACAAGAGGTGCTTGACATGTTTAGGGTTGACAATAATTGTATGTTAGAAGATGAAATGCAATGTGAAGGTTGTTAGAAAAAGGCAAAACATGAATGATTTAAGGGAAAAAAAGATCTGAAAATGGTCATGTATTTAAAATTTGGATGCAATTGTAAAGGAGGCATGATGGGAGTTGCAAGGTTGAAGGTTAAAGAATGATCAAATTGCAAGCACTGCAAGCTCATTGTAAGCTAGTAAACACCACAAAAGTGACCGACAACAAAATTGTAACCACAAAATTCAGAACTGCAAACTCTTGAATGTCAACAAGACCTTAAACCTTTACAAAATCTAACAAGATCAACTTTCAATTCTCAACATGCAAACAAGCTAATTGAAAACAAAAGAAATACACTCACAAATCTATGTTGTGGGAGGATGACAAATTTCAAAAAAACAAGCATTGGAATTGCAAGGTCTAATTGGACATCAAAAGGTGATGATAAATCACCCCAAAAAAAACATTGATAAGGAGAGAATAAGGAGAGAATGAGAAGTGAGTTTTCATGATAAAACCCATTAACAGTGGGAAGTGATTAAAATCATCCAAAGTCACAAAAAATGAGTGGAAAGTGAGAAATAATAGAACAAAGTCACAAGCATGGAATGAAAATTGAGAAAAAAAAGACAAAGTCACAAGTGAAAAAAAACAAAGTCATACTAAAGGAATTTTAAATGAGGAAAAAAACCCAAAAAATTACATCAATTGGAGCTTAGAGCCAAGTTCCTAAACCTTAACCCCACATCCTTATACTACAATTTATGGCCTATACTTACACTAAGTCCAAACGAGGAGTTGAGTTTTTTTACCAAATTGAATTGACTCTAAGAAAACATGAATTAAGCTCAGGGTCAAATTTTTCACACCTACACCCATAGGGGTGGGTCATAGGACTAGTTTTCCCATGCCAACACCCACCAAGCAAAGGTACTTTTAACCTTGACCTGAACCCAACCCCATAATTTAACCAAATACCCACTTTAGGCCAACACTACTTTTCACCAACAAAAATTTATACCTCCTAATTTAGAGTTTTCAAAAGTCCAATATCAATCTTTACCTTTTCAAAATTATAGATTTTGTCATGTGGAATTAGAATTAATCAAGTTAAGGACCACTTTAAACAAAGATCCAAGGAAAAGGGTCCAATGAAATCAAACATTCCTATTGGTCAAAAGTTTTGAATTGGTCCCAAAGTCTTTAAACAAGGGTCTAGGACCAAGACGAATCAAATTGTGATTTAGCTTACGCAACATCATTTTGGAGGGAAAATCAATTGGTTTGGACAAAAAAAAAGAGCTTAAAGGACAACTCATGGTTTGGAGAATCATAATGTAAGCTAGGGTTCAAAGTTGTTCATTTTTAAAAAATTTGGCTATTTTTCATTGTTTTCTTTTACCTTTGATGAAATTTTATGAAAATGAAGGACATGCTATGGATGGAGGACATTGTTGAAAGCCCACTAGCTCCCCCATTTTTGACCAATTCTAAAGTTGACATGGTTAATTTTGTGAATGCTCGCAAGGTGGTTGCTAGGAGTGCATTTTTACCCTTTTATAGTGTATGAAATGGAGTTGATTTAGAAGGTGAGGTACAAAATGAAAGGTTGAAATGCCAATCTTCACAAGTGGAAAAGAATTGAATTTACAATAAATCTCTAAATTGATTCCCATACTAAACAAGAAAGAAAAAGACAGTTATGATAAAATGAAGAACGTGAAAAGGTTGGAAAGGAGATCCATCGTGTGTTGTAAGAATAAAAATAAAAAATAAACAATTTTTAAAAAAAAACCATGAAAAAAGGAAAAAAAAAAGAAGAAAAGACCAAAGGTTAAATTAATCCACTCACATGTTAATCACACATTTATGATATTGAACCCTTGAATTGAACCCCAAGCCTTTAGACACACTCATTGTACCATAAGGAAAACTGTTTTTTGTTTTTTAATGTGAAGAAGAAGGGTCCAATTCAAGGTTCAATTTGGTTCAAATTGATCCTTGAGCTTTTTGGTACCTGGACCCTTGTCTTAAAGAGGCCCTAAGTCACAAGGAGGATTCTTGAGCTCAATGTTCCAATTCCCAACTGTTTCGAAATTCACACTAGGCTAGTATAGAGAAAATATTCTAGCCACCCAAAATGATGCAATTATCTATTACCTACCGTGCCCTAATTTCCTTGGTGCAAACTCGCACATGTGCTAAAGTGGCAAGAAATATCTGCAGGGAGTTTGCCATAAGAATCACAATCACTGTATTTTGGTTTAATATGTGTTTTCCAATATTATGATGCATTCACACTTGATGATGTTAAGTCAGTGTTGAATGAAAATCTAGGTGGCATCCTAGGTGGCATGCAATGTTAAATAGTTGATAGCTTAAATGTTAAGTGAATGTTAGCTTTTCGTGGTAAGAAGGTTTTACGTCCTAAATGACTAACATGATGTTAGGGGACTCAACACTAGAGTCGCTAACACCAAGTGTGAATGCACCTTAAATAGTGTGATTAGAAGTCTCATGAAGTGCTTGGAGATATCTCTCCTAGTATATATCTGGAGGGCACACCTTATATGTCCATGAATATATTGGTTAAAAACCCCAGATCAATGCTGTTTTCTGCAGTAGGACCACACACACACAACTTGGCTCCAACATTGGCAAATCTACACATCACCCTCAGCAAATTTAAGGAATCAGCATCAGCATATACATATATATATTAAAGCTTTCTTTTCTGAAGCAAAGAGGAAGTCAAGAGGACTATCGAATACTAAAACTGGCACCACAACTGGCTGATCACATGGGCATAACTCCAGATGGACAAAATCAAAAGGCACAACTTTGAACTCGGGATTGCCATCCAGAGAACATTTCTAGTAGGCTGAATAAAGGTGAAACATGTGACTGCAAAAAACGTTAATCGACCCCAAGTATAAGCCTTTGGATGATCTACAAGTGTGAATAAATATTGAACTTCCTCAGAGAAAGCAAAATTGTTACCTACTATTTGGGGAACCAAGGTGCTGCTGTACCTTGGTGGAATGTGCTTGAAGCTGTCTAAGTACATCTACAAAGCAGTCAGCAAGAATCACAGCCACGCTTGGTCTGAAAGCCTGTGGCTACCAAAAGCCTGGCACTTGCAAACATCTGAACCCCCTTGTGAATGAGCATATCCGAGTTACATCTCCGATATCTCATCAGTCTCTCAACCTTTGCAATCTCATCTCCTAAACTCTATGAACTATTCTCTGCCAGTTGTGACCTTCGAATTCCCCAAAATGCTCTTGGTCGAGTTTCCTTGGAAACAGCAGTAAACCGCCAGCCCATATGTTCAGTGCAGGTACTGCATGCTGCCATCACCCATGCATACCTGCACCAATACACGGAGCTTCAGTTACTTGGGCATAGCAGATTCACATTCCTCCCTGAGCAGCACCAAGGAGTAAACTCACATCTTCAACTTCTACAACTAAAGAAGACCTATCTTATATTGGCTTTTTCATTTGCAGCAAAAAATTTAGCCAGAACTAGCAATTGTAAACAAAAATTCCCACACAAACCCAAGTCTGATCTGAAATCAAGGTATGGTAACACCCCTGAGGAGCCAGTAAGGGAACCTACCCAGGAAACCAGCTGTTCGCAGTCTGAGGTTCCCCTGTCAATCTGACACCACGAACCTTGGACAATGTAAGGGTCTCATGGACATAGCCATGTGCATTCACATAGGCACTGATTGGGCCATCTGCTGACATGACCAACATGTCACTTCGTCTTGCAATTAAAGCCTGCAAGGAAGAGCATAATTTGTTACAACACTATACAGAGCAATCTAAACATGTGCAACTGGTACTCATGAGACTTCTGCTGAAGAACACTATCACAAACCCCATTGCACTTGAGCAAACAGAAAGAAGAATGGAATTGCTAACTGATCTTGTCAAAGCAATTTCTTCATTGCATTAGACCTCATTTCTAGAAGACAGAATACACTGACTTCAAAGTGCATAAGAGAACTGCATACACATGTTGGCCAGTAGTTACAGCATACCAAGCAGCCCTTGCACTGAAGCTGATCCATAGATTCCAGAAGCTCAATCTCTCGGCGAAGCCGATGTACAGTACCCTCAACTTCCAGAAGCTCCTGGCGGGTAGCATCCTGAAGTGGCATGTTGCTTGCAATGTAATAGGAGAGAAGAGTAGGAGCTCGCACCATCCCCTCCATGCGTGGAAGCTCAGCCATTTGCCTCAACATGTCTATCATTCAAATGGAACATTCAACAATCATTCAGAATCTTGAAATTCTGGAGCCCAAGGGTGGCAGAAAAACCAAAGATTGGATCTCCAATACACCTAACCACTAACATAGTTGAAAGGATTACTCACCAGCAGCTCTACGTGCTAGGTCAAAAGCATCATACTGGCGGTAAACCCAATGAGGCCAGGCTGTGCGCTGGGCTCTTCTCCGCCATTGAGCAGCATCACTTGCCCATGCCTTGGAAGCTCCACCCCATCCTCCATCCCGCAGCCTTTTGAGCCCTGCTACATTGCAGTTTACTCCTACTGAGATCACTTCTTGAGGCAAGAGCTGTTCCAGATTATGTGCTCCTTCTACTTGAGTCTCCACCCTTCCTCGGCCTCCTTCCCCAACCCTATCTAAATCTTCATCAGGACCTTGCATTCCCACATGATGCCTGTGCACTCTTCTCCTGCGCCACCACCAGCGCAACCTCTCTTCTTCCTCACTGCTTTCATCCTCTCCCAACCCTCTCTCAAGTACATGTAAAAGCTCATCTCCATCATTTTCAAACCTGTTCAACACGGTGATGTTTCACTTCATGAGAACCTAGCATGGTGTATCAAGAGTTGCAGCCATCACTTATTGCAATTTCAGCCTATTTCTAGCAAGCAATCCATGATTCAGCATGAGAAGAAACCTACTGGATACAAAGAGGATCTGCCACTCTTTCCAGGAATCACATGACAATGTTTTCTGAGAGGAATGCACACCTTTGTATTATCCTCTCCTCCTCTGGACCAGAGTCTGATTCAGATTGCTCTGAGATGTCCACATCACTGCTGGCTTGGAAGGCAATCTCATCATCACTCAATCCATAGTTTGGTGGTGATGGAACAGCAGTTCGGGGATATTTACCACTATGAAATACAGGGAGGGAGGCTAGTGACCCAAATGCATCTCGTGGAATATGCAGTGGCATCTCTTCATCAAGGATTTGAACCTGTGCAAACAACTGCAAATATCCAACTGACAGTTGAGCATCTCCATTAACACACCTCTGGACTTGACAAACATACCAAACACACCCTGTACAGACACTGAAATCCCAGAATTCTCAAACACCATCTTTCAAACCCCTCTTTGATGCACACTTGAAAGAATTCTTGTCAGTTTCCATGGCATATATTGCCTTAAAATGACCAGAAAGGGAAGAAGGTTAAACTTGGAGAATCTTTCAAGTGTTGGAATGTTGTGTGCATCAAAGAGGGGTCGAAGCTCAATACAGCTTTGTTTCCTTCAAAGTGCACTGGTTTGCCCAAGAAAGAACTTCCTTCTCCAAATTCAGATGCAACTTAAGAACTGGCTAATCTGCTGACAGACCATGTGCTCAACATGCAATTCCCTACACATGCTACCTTTACTGTGGGTCTGTCTCCCTCTCTCTCTGACCTCCTGTTAATATTACACAAGAATTGATGGTGATGCATATGTACCGCGCCATCTGCTTCAGTCCAAGCCTTCCAAACACGGAAGCGCTGCCGACCCTTTGTTACAACATTCACTGAGCCATCAGTAAGATGGCGTAGCTGTCTTATCTGCTCAACAAGGCAAAGAAGACACAATTTTGCTGGAGCTTAGAATAAATGTCTCCTAAAGTGTCTCTTTCCAGCTTCCCACATATCTGAATAGCAAACACCATACGTTGAGCATTGCACAAGATTACCTTGCTAGAACCAATTAAATATAGTTGAGCTCTATGTACCTCAGCTGTAGTCCCAACAGTTGCAACATGGACATGATCATCAAAGCTGGGCACATCTCCGTCTTGAGGACTGGCTCGTACATGAATCTGCCACAAGTCCAAAGAAAGTCTGATCACCTCATGGGAGCATAAAGCTACTGACAGGAGGAACAAAAAGTCATGGATTCACTTCATTGAACCCCTTTAAAGTGTACCAGTGGTGGGTGAGAATTAAAATTCTGCACAGACCAGACCCCCTACTCAGCATTTTCTGCGTCCACACATGTGCAATGCCATCCTCACATCAAGCCTAAACTCTGATTGCTCATCTAGGATATCAGCCATAACCTTATCACTTATTTGCTTGTCAGGTTTCATTGTTTGTGTCATGTTCTCAACAAACACTGAGTACATTTGATAAAATTGAGAAGCTACATACCACACCAAGTATATTGAGGGCACCCTGATTCTGCATAGCACGTTCCACAGCCACCTTAAATCTTGGTTGCAGCACTCGGAGTGGAAGTGTGTCATCTGGAAACAGCACTATCCCTGTAGAAGAAAAGAATCACTTGAGACTCATGAGACCTTAAAAGCAGGAGTGACAGATTTGATCATTCAGCAGAATACTAAAAAGAGACTCATGAGTTCAAAATAACTCTCATGAGAAAATTGAGAAATCTAAAACACAGAATGAGCTCTGAAACATGGATGACCAAATCATTCAGCAGATACTAAGAAACTATGTCCAAGGATGAAAACAACAAAACATACACACAATCCCCTCTTGATCCTCTGAAATCCAGAAGAAGACAACATACCCTCCAGATAAAACATTGGCAATGTCAAAAATGCTCCCCCAGGAGCCAAAGGGTGACTGCTGGCAACATCTTCCACCTCTGCAGCAGTTACAGCAAATTCACAGTTATGGAATTCATAGCATTTCATTTCAACGAGACTCTCTGTCTCTCTCTGTCTCTCTCTCACATTAGGTCTTTGTTTTACTGGTTGTCTAGTGCTGCTCTGCATCATCCAAATCAAGCAGGAGCAGTAGCAAAATTTTCAAATCAAACCACTTGAATTGCTCGTGTCACAGCTCTTCTTGTCTCAGGCCTGACAATTGAAATTGGTGCAATAGGCTGACAAAAGAAAGAGAGAGGACAAATGGGCTTGGAGATTGTAAGGAGATGATCATCCCATGGGAGATGGTGACTCATTTGCAGCTGCTAGGTCAAATCTGTCTGAACTCTCTCTCTCTCTCTCTCTCTCTCTCAACTACTTCTCATCTGCACTAGCTTCTTCTACTACAGTTCTCGAGCAAAGCAGCTTGACAAAGCAAGAAAGAAAACCTTTCACAGACAAAAATTGCTTTCTTTCTGCTTACAAAAACCTACCTCCAAGGTATGTGTGCATTGAAGCAAGGTTGGTGTCAAATGTGAAGTCATCCTGGACTCTGGCTCCCCCTCCTCCTCTATAACCTCCGCTGTCACTTCAAAATGCACAAGAGTGTTCAGTCAGCAAGCAATCTCTAGCATGTTTGTGGAATCCCAGAGATTATACAGAACTTTTCTTTTGCATAAATGTGTCCTGTAGCATCTTCTCCAAACAGGAAGTTGCAAAAATGTGCAACAACATCTACCCGACGATCATTCATTCCTTCTTTCTTCAGCATTGGTTCAATCGTCTTCAACCATACATACGCACAACAAGCTCCTGGAGGATAATCGTAGATACACATTCTTTGGTTATAAAACTGTGGAAGACTGAATGATCATCAGAGAGTGGGATTGAATCCGCGATGATGATGATGATATCACCGAGGTTTGAAGACATCGCATAATCGCCAGGGGTAAATAATCTTCCGGCGACTTCTTCTTCTCGCCTCTCCACTACTGTACACACCAAATCTTGTGCGCAACTGAACAGACTAGTAGAACAGCATGGCATGGAAATCCGTATGAAATGTAAGGCAAAACAGGGGATTAGACAGAAGGAAGAAGAAGAAGAAGTCGAGGCATGAAGAAGGGGAGGAGAATAAGATAATACCTGGAGGGACTGACGCTTTGGGCGCTTGTGCTTGCAGGTCGGGAAGTACTTTCCTCCTCCTCCACCTCGTCGACAATCTCCTCCTCCACTTCCCAATCTTCTTGCATTTCCCAAGTCTCGTATCTTCCTCCATCTTCCAGGTCTTGTAACAAAACATCTGAAATCTCCTCCTCATCTCCCCCCGCTAGCAGAAGCTGCTGCTGCCTCCGTTCTGCTTCCATCTTTTTCTCTCTCGTACTACTATTCCGAGATGATTGCAAAATCAACGACAACAAGCAATAGAACTCCTTTTTTTTTGGCCTCTCTTTTTCCAAATCTTTGCTCCTCAACAATTCTCGTCCTGCTTCTTGCTGGTCCTACAACTACTACAAGAAGCAACTCTCTAGCTCTCTCGCTTGTGTCTCTCCTAGAACTTGTTGGAATTCGGATGAATCTCTGTCGCTCTCTGTCTCTCTCGACACTTTCTTTGAGTGTCAAGGCTCTAAAAATTCACATACGCTCTTCAAAACCTCTTTTAGTAGCTCACAAAAAGAACAACAACAACAACAAATGCCTTAGTCGCAAACTCCCGGCTGCAAACCAAACCAAACCAGCATCATTATCACTATCAACAATTTTACAAAAGAAAAAGAGCACACATACAACAACACATCATCGTCCTTGAAGAAAGAAAGAAGAAGAACAAAATCAAGTGAGTGTTATTATTACTCCCTAAACATCAATCGATTCATACAAGAAGAATCAGCAGCAGCAACACAAAACTCAACAGAAAGAAAGAAAGAAAGAAGAAAAACAAACCAAATCACTTCACAGCAATGACAATACTAGTACCTCCATTGCTTTCTTCTTCTTCTTCTTCTTCTTCTTCTGCTTGTATAAGTACATTTTGTTTACACATTTCTCCACACTTTGCAACATTACAATTTCTTCTTTTCTCTGCTCCTGCTGTTGTTTGTTTGTTTGTTTGTTGTTTTCAACAAGAAGGGAATTTCTGCGCCAAAATTTCTTCTTGCTGCTGCCGCTGCAATTTCTGGAGACTTTGAAAATTTTAATTTTCTGGACAATTTTGGCACAATTTTGAACAACTTTTCTGGACAATTTGGAGCAATTTGGAACCAAATTTTTATGCTGACTGTTTTTCTTCTTTTTTTTCTGAGGGGGCGGGGGGAGGGGGGGCACAAAATTTTGTGGGTATGAGTTGAACAAATTTGATTTTTTGGGTTGCTTTCTTTCTAACACAAATGAGAGGTATTTCCTTTTTTAAAATAATAATTCCTCCCCATGATTTTCTCCCATTTTTAGAGAGCTTACAAAAAAAAAAAAGCCCACGAGTGGGCCCTCCCTTTCTCTCTCTCTCTCCCTCCTCATTTGGTAGACCGGCCCATCACCTGCCCGTGGTCAAATTTTTATCTATATCTTTATCATATGCGTTTCATTTTGAGTGATTTAAAATCTTATGGGAGTGATGCCTCAAGGTCTAGAAACCATCTTGGAAGTGCAATGAAAAAGGAGTAATGAAATAATAATAAGAAGAAAAATAAGCTTTTCAACTTACAAAACGTTTTTTTTTCTTCTCTTTGGATCCCTTCTTCTTTCAAACCTCATAAATTTTTTGTTCATTTTAATTGATTTAAAATGTTATAAGAGCACCATCTGAAGTTTTACAAATCATCTTTGAACTCTAATAACAACAGAGCAACATACAAAGAATTTTTTGAGTGTTCAAGAAGGCCTTTGTAGTGTTTGGCGGTTTGTTTTGATGGATTCTTGAACTTTCACTTTAGAGACAGTAACTTTCTCATTTCTAATCTGTTGTCAACAATTGTTAGTGTGTCCAATGCCTCAAGAGGAGGGGTTCAAGTTTTGTTTGTACTCCAAAAACAATGGAGCCCTCCCCCTTAATCTGACCTGGCCTGAGCGCTTCAGTGTTCGGTCACCGGCCAGTCTACTCTAGACCCTCTGGTTGTGCTTGTTGGTGTTTGGAGAAATGGCTGGGAACTTAGTTATGCTTCTTAATTACAGCCTTAATCAGGTGAGGAAAATTTATTTAGGATTCAATAATTTACAAGCAATTTTCAACCATGATGGCTATTGGTTCTAGGTACTGGCCCCCCCTGGGAAGTGGTGTATTAAATTGGGCCTCCCCCTTTTTTTTTTTGAAAATTCCCACCATATAGGTATTAGGTATGGGAACAAATTTGTTGTGAGATTTAAAGCTCCACCTAGTTATAGATTGTCAAATTTTGGGCCTTTGAGGGGGAGCTGGGGAAGGAATGTGAGATTGGGGTTTTTTCTGTTCCTCTTTTTCTTTTTTTCTTTTTTTTCTTTCCCCCTCCAAGGGGGGTTTGGGGATGAGGGAAGCAGCCTTTTTCTCACTGGCTATATATGAAAAGCGCAATTAAAAACTAAAGGTGCTAAAATCAAGTTTTATTGAGATTTTCAATAGCCAAAATTTGACCAAATTATTTAAAAAATTGTCAGATTTTTTAATACATTGTTCAAGTAGGTAGCCAAAAATATGAAAGGTTATATATACAAATATGTATAGCTTGTAGCCAAATTTGGCTAAATCTTCCTATCAATTGATCACCACTTTGACTATATCACAAAATTGACCAAAAAAAACATTGAGAGGGAAATTAGTGGGTGGGGGGTAGAATAGAAGATTTGGAAAATGGTTATGTGGGCTGCCATTCTGCATACTAATGTTAGGTTTTTAGCAAATTTGCAGATGTGGTGAGTATTCATTGGAGGTGACAAAATGTGGCAAACTTGTTTTTAAATGAAACTTCAGTCTAAGTGTCACTACTTGTTCAGTTGAAAAGAGTTGAGAGACAACTAGCACACTCAAGATGTTTCAACTTTGAGTTACTTTGGGTTAGTTATCTCTCTCTCTCTCTCTCTCTCTCTCTCTCAAAAGTAAATATAATCACTAATAACTCTTCTAGTATATTATTAAACTAGTAAAACTAAAAGTCAATAATTTTACTATTTATTACATCTTTCCTCCAGGGTGTTTTGTTCAATTTTGTGATATCAAAAATTTGGAAAAAAAATTCCCCAAAAGTACAAAAATTAACCAAATTTTTGCACTAGCTAAACAAAATTTTCCATATATATTTATTATTATTATTATTATTATTTTAAAATTGTTGAAAAAGCATATTGCTTTCAGTACTCTACTATGGAATGTCATTGCTAGATCTGTTCTAGAGTATTGAACCTGTCAAAAAGTATCTAAGTATTATTTTAGGCTTTAATTTGTATAGCTCAATGTCTGTGTGTCCCACAGTAAAGTATTTTAGTCTGTTTGCAGTTCAGCCAGAAAAGATGTTTTTTTGGGAAAAATTGAAGGCTCTGTCTTGAATCATGAAAATCAAACCTTTTGGAATTCAATACATGTATGTATGTACCTATAGATAGATTTCATTATCTCTGCCACCCAGAAGATATGTAAAAAGTAGAGACAAAAAAATCATCAAATCAAGACTGCCAGACCACACATGTGCTTTGCTTATTTAATTAATTAATTAATTAATTATTTATTTATTTCCATGGTTTTTGTTGAGTCCAAAAATTGTTAATGCAAACTTAGTCAAAAGTTGCAACAAATCAATTTTTTTTTATAATAATAAAGTGCAGTTGAGCATTGCTGTTTCCAATTCAACTTTGGAGATCGATAAGTTTATGTATTATACAGATATGCTCACCACTTGTGCAGTTGATTCGCTGTGATGAGTGATTCTCTGTGGAAAGTTGGCCCAAAGAAACAGCCAGCCAATACCCCCAAATTCCTTGTACTCATCGTCAATTGCAAAACTTGCTTCAAAACCCAACTTCCTCGCCCCCATAAAGTTGCAACAAAATATCTAAATGCGAGAATAGGAACATATATACTGATGCAGTTTCCAGGTCACAAAGCCCCGTAACTCCTCCGACTCCCATTAATGGACCCACCATAAATCTTTCATCAATTGGGGGCAACAAATCCGTAGTTTGATGTCTACACCCCCTCACCCTTCCCACCCACCAAAAGGAGGGAAAAAAAAAATGTTAGAGAAACTCCACTAGTGCACTGTACAGCAAATTTTGTTTGGATCACGAACAGTCGAAACATGCCAGTTTGGTTCAGCAAAAATGGTTTTGGTCCAACTTTTTTGCAGGCTGACAAAAAGCACAGCAAAGCCAACACCTGCTACTGATTGCCTACATCGTTTGATTGATCCAAGTGGTTTGTTATTAGCAGTCTCGCACTGTATACAGTCTCAGTGTTAATTTTATGGGTGAGGATGGGAGAAGGTAAGTAACTAATCTTGGATGTGAGAAATGTTGATTGGCTAGATGGTTTGATTGGTCCAATTGGGTTGCTATTACTAGTCTCTTACCATATGCGGTCCCAGCTTTAGTTTTATGGGCGAGGTTGGGAAAAAAGTAAATAACTAATCTTGGATGTGAGAATTGTTGATTGGCTAGATGGTTTGATTGGTCCAATTGGGTTGCTATTACCAGTCTCTTACCATATGCGGTCCCAGCTTTAGTTTTATGGGCGAGGTTGGGAAAAAAGTAAATAACTAATCTCGGATGTGAGAATTGTTGATTGGCTAGATGGTTTGATTGGTCCAATTGGGTTGGCTATTAGCAGTCTCCTACCATATGTGGTCGGAGCTTTTGTTTTATGGGCGAGGTTGGGAAAACATAAATAACTTATCTTGGATGTGAGAAAAATACTCTTGGAGGGCCATACCCTTGGAGGGCCTCCACATTCTGAGCATCGGTGACACAACTCACTTTTCACAGATTCATTCTGATCGATTGATTTGAAAAGGATAGTTATCTCATCACTTAAAAGTTCTCTATTAGATACTTGATTTGTGACATCACAATTGTGATAGGTAGTTGGAGTGAAATCATTGCGATTTATTTATTTTTTCTGTTTTTTGGAGTAGTAAGATTCCATCATGTAAGGCTAAGGTGTTGTATTATTGCCTACTCATTATTACCCATTCCACAACTTGAGCATTTTCCATTCAAAAAGTACGCATTTGTTTGAACATGAGCACCTTTAGATGGAGATCATAGATAGATATCCCCCAAAGCATTGGGGGGCTGTTGGGCGGGGAGGCAAGGGGAGGGGGGACACACAAGTTTGGAAATAGAACATAAAAAGTGTGTCATGAACTGAATATGACCACCTTCCGAACATTCCAACATTCCATTGAAAGCATTTCTAATCTGGATCTTGACAAAATGAAGGAACAAAGTAAAAACTGATTAAAAAAATTATTCCCAATCTTGGCCCCAATAGCATTGTCCAAAATCTTTCACTTTGAACATGAACACCTCCCTTTTTATTTCTACTTGTATTTTGAGGGATCTCCCCCAGCACAAAACCCTTAGGGTGTTATGCCAAGGGAGCTCCCCCAATTTCATACATTCCCATGTTCTCATGGAAACATTTCTTTTTTACAAAATGAGAGGAAATAGAAAGAGAGTTATTTTGTTTATGTAAGGGGTGGTTCCCATACTTGTGTTGGACACCCTCGAGCTCACACCCTTGGGTGCCCCTCACTTAGGAATACACACTCATACGGGAACCTCCCTTATACAACATGTTACTTCAAAAATCGGGGTTCCTTTTGTCTGATCTATTGATTAGTTGTGGAGGTGAGTCCAATTTGGATTTTTTTTCAAAAGCGATGGGTCTCTTTGATAGACCTATCACCCAAAAAAAAACACTCACACTATGGACACTCCTAAAATAAAAAGATTATGTCACCTTTCCATTTTGGTCTAGCTATATAAATTACAATGGTACAATTTTTTTGGGTTAAAAAAAAGTGATAAAGTGTGATGCTACTGGGAACAGCTTGGGGAACACACATTAGGAGCTTCATTAGGAACCATAGAGAAGATACAAGGAACAAGGTTGGAACGGTGAAACACCAAGAAAAATATCTGGGTCCTCCTAGGTCTGTGTTTAGCCATCTTATTGGATGTACAAAAATTTTCTATTCCTAAAATTGTTGGTCATCATTTTTGGCTTAGGCTAATATCCTTCCTAAAAAGGATGGGTTGACAGAAAAAACACCAAAAAAACAAAGACCCAAATGTTTTTTTGGCCTAAAGAAAGAAATAGAATAGTTCAAACTTCTTCCAATTAAATCTCATGAATGAATTCCGTGGCTGTTGTTCATGCCATCCCAAACTGTCAATAAATTGAGTTGGGGGTTCATCCAATTGAATGCACTCAAAATGTGAAAAGGGGGTTGCTGCGTTTGTGGGTGCTGCGTCACACACTAACCATCCATTTACCGAGTTTCTCTCTCAAAACTCGTGATTCTTGTTAGAATTTAAACTAAGGCTTTATGAACAATATTGGAGGGTGCAAAAACAACCACCGTCCAGAAACTTTATCACCCGCCGCTCACTCCGCTTGCCCTTTTTCTGACAGAAAAGTGTAAATACAACTCTATTCACGGGCCACTAGCTTGTGAGCACGCGTTCAAGTTTTGAAGATGGTGGGAGCTCTCTGCTTCATACTTGTAAGTAAACTATTTTTAACCAACGGTGTTGTCCCTTCGTCTATACTACGATTCCTAAAGTGGTTGTGCTCAAAATCTTTACCGTGCAATTTTCTCAGACTAAGAAAACCTCGTCGGCTAAAAAAACCTCATCGTCTTGGGTCTGCAACGTGCCTCAATAATCGCCACCGAACACATCCGACAAAGTGCATCTCGGCCATTCTCTCACAGGTAACAGGCAAGCAACAAAAGTGCAAAAATATATCACTATTGATGAGATTTGTGAGGCTCACCCATGTGCATCCCTATCAGATGGATATAAACTGGATGGATGAACCTAGCCAGCATGTTTGATGTTGTTGTTCCTCATCCATTGAACCCACAATGTTTGTGTGCAAAACATGACACTGCAAGGTGCATTCGCACTTCGTGTTAAGGGTTTTAGTGGTGAGTCCGCTAACATCATGTTAGTCGTTTAGGGCTTAAACCTACTTTTACCATGAAGATTTTATGTTAAGCTAATATTCACTTAATACTAAGTTATCACCTATTTACCATTGTATGCCACTTAGGATGCCACCTAGATTTTTATTTAACACTAATTTAATGTCAAGTGTGAATGCACCTTAAGAAAACTCAAAAAGGTGAAGTTAAGATTAACTAACAATGTCTATAACCCCACACCACACAAACTGAAAAGGGGGAAAGGGAGGGGATGGTATCTATCATTATAATCATTGATGAAACTTTATAATAAAAAAAAAAGGCACCCATCCAAATGGGGAAAAGAAGGTACAACAAGAGAAGACCAACATATAATCAAGTGATATAACACCCAAAAGTGCAAACACATCACATGAGGTGCAAAAGAAAGTAATGGGGACCCAACAATAGGGGGAAGCAAAAAAACAATCTATGTCCTAAACTTTTTGCCAATAGATTGAAGCACATCAAACAAGGAGATGCCTGAAAAGCTCAAAAAAACACAAAGCTTAGAAGACTATGATATGACATTTCTCTAGAGTGAGCAAATCATAGTTCAAGGTTGTAAATGAAAGCATGCGGTGGAATGCTTTTGAAATTTTCCAAATTAACTATGCATGGTACTTTTAACCATTGCAAAAAATGGTCATCCCTAAGTTTTCTTTCCAAAAATGTTTCATATTTGAAATCCAATGTTTGAAGGTCTGCTTACATGCAATTGACCTCTTGGAGGAATTTTACAATTTGGATATGCAATCATATGATGATTCCCATCTAGGCTTACAAACCCCTAGATATAACCAAAAAAATTTGTCAATTCATTTAGAAATCTCAAACTTTAATGTGGATGAGACATAAATTTCCATGTTGGAAATTCTATATATTTTGGAGCTTTAGTGTACATGTAATGTGATTGAATACTTTCAAATGTGTTGGACTAAATCTGATGTGCATTGGCTTTACATCTATGAACTTTGAATCCACTTGAAACAAATGTTTAGACATACTTGTTTGGATTGATTTGTGGTCTTTTTGAAAGGCCTATAGACACCTGAAATCTCTTGGACAAACCTTATTATGAATCTTTCTTTAATCCCCTTGACAACTTTGATTGCATCAAATTCAACTTGGTTTCACCTTCTTAAGGGCTAATTCATTACACATAGCAATTCGTTCATGAATGGATGCTCTTATGAAATCATATCATCCTCATGTTAAAAGGTAAATCTTAATTAATTGGGGGACTGTCTCAACTTGTTGTGATCAAATTCAAGTTTGATTGCATGGAAAAAAAAAATTCACCTTCTTGGAGTTTAATCTATTAAATGTGGCAATATATTCATCAATTTGAACTTTCATGAATAGCTTAAATCCTCATATTAAAATGTAAACCCTAATTAATTTGGATGTATGTATCACCTTTTTGAGATTTGATTCCATTAAATGGAATTTTTTTTAGCAAATGTGAAATCAAATGCATCAAATTGAGGTCTATTCAACCAATTCCAAGTTCTTGATGGTGATTTCACCAAATTGAGGATTGTCTTCACAAATTCAAGTTGAATCCCACCTACAAGAGGTTTGTCTTTTTAATTTCAAGTTTGCTTTGACCTACTTGAGTTCTAATTCACGAAATTTAAGTTTTTTTTCACAAATTTAGGTTTGATTTCACCAATTGAAGGTCAGTGACACCAACTTTAGGTTTGACTCCACTTATGAGAGGTATGCTTCATCAAACTTTGCATTGTTTTCTCAAATTGAGCTCTTAAACCCTTTAGTTTAAGTTTTGTTTCACCAAATTGAAGTTTGATTCATTGATTTCAAGATTATTTTCACCTATTTAAACTCTTAAACCTTTAAAGGAAGTCTATTTCCACAAATTTAACTCTATTTCATTGATTTCAAAATTGTTTCCACCTACTTGAACTTTTAAACCTTAAATAAAGGTCTCTTTTCACAAATTCAATTTTTTTTCTTTGATTTCAAGACCATTTCCACCCACTTGAACTCTTAAACCTTAAATGGAGGTCTATTTCCACAAATTCAGTTTTGTTTCATTGATTTTAAGATTGTTTCCACTTACTTAAGCTTTTAAACCCTAATTAAAGGTCTAATTTCACAAATTGAACTTTGTTTTATCGATTTCAAAATTGCTTGCACCTACTTGAACTCTTAAACCTTGAATTGAAGTTTGTTCCGTAGAGTTTCATTTTTTTGTGAAACTTTTTTTCTTGTCACCATTTTATGATGTTCTAATTATGTTAAAACTAAAATTTAAAAAATTCCTAGAAATTTTGTCTCTTTTGACCATTTTGTGACTCCAAATGGGATTTTCCAATGTATTGTGTTCATAATTCCAATATGTTAGCACACACAATTGCAACCACATCCACACTCCAATGCTGTTTATTGGTCCTTTGAAACATCTCCTTGTCATTATTTATGAGGAGTTATCAAAATCATCCATGTCCAAATAGGTATCATTTTTTTTTAAAGCCATAAAACATAAGAAAAAACCTTAAAAGGAACCCTAAAAAAAACTTAAAATAAAGCTAAAAAATGAAAGGAAGAATAAAATGAAAAATCTTAATGATGAAAAAAAAAATTTAATGAAAAACACTGAGGAAAAAAAAAGCAACAAGAAAAAGGAAACTAAAAAAATAAATTAAAGACAATATGAAAATCAAAGGAAATCCCACAAATGAAAATGTTAATATATGGGTAATTTTATTTTAAAACTTAGAAAAGCCTCAAGTGAGTGAGGGGAAAAATGAAACCCTCACAAATGAATTGAGAAAAATAAAATAAAAAAGCTAGAAATAGCCCACTTATATAGTTCCAAGTAAACAAAACCCTAAAAGTCATTCTATCCAATCCATAGAACAACCCTAAAATAGCTTTGAAATGATAATTAATTAATTAATTATGCTCAAAAATGAAAACCCAAAAAAAATCTTAAATGGTGCCCTCCAAAAAAACAGTTAATTTATTTTATTTTATTTTAAAAGTCCCTTAAGTGTGCCCTCAAAAGTAAAATGTGCCAAAAAATAAAAAGTTTGGAAAAAGTCCCCCAAGTGTGCCCTCAAAAGGAAAAAGAAAAAAAAAGCCAAAAACAAATTTCAAATCTTATTTCACCCTATTATCATGAGTGGTCTCCCCAAGTGTAGTGATTTCATCTCCAAACATGGCACTTTATGTATAACTGGAAATAAGGGATGAAACTTGGACTGGGGGTGGGATAGGGTATCGAACTGGGGAGGACTTTAGGGATAACTGGAATGGGTTTTGAATTTGCACTCCAGAAAATAAACATTTGGCCCTGAATTTGAGGTGTGAATGTGTGAGAATGATGGATTGATGAAATATCTGTCCATCCTTGTTTATAGATATATATATCCAGGGTTTTCTCTCTTTACTAAAGAAACCCACAACTTTTAACATTTGTATTGATTTATGGCTTTACTTGAATTGCTACGCAAATTGCTAAACCTATTTTCCCTTTAAATTTTTCAAAATTATATTTCATCCAAGTTAAGCATAAATGCAAAATTTCCTTAAAAAATCAACCAACTGAACATAAATAATTTTTTTTCAAAAAAAAATTAGTTGAGGTAAAGAGTAAATGGAACTTTTGAGAAAATGTATTAATCAGGTAGGGGCAAATGAATTATTCTTTAAGAAATGGTCTTTTTTTATATAAAAACAAGTAAAGGTCAGTGAAAATTCTGAAAAAAAGTAGCTATAGGCCAAGTAAAGGTAAATGAAATACAAATAAATAAAGTATATTTTCTCACTAAAGGTATACAACCTTCAAAATATTTCCATTTCAAGTAAGGTTAAGGCTATATAAGTCTTTGCAAAAAATACCAATCTGTGTAAGGATAAAATCAAATGATAAAACCGTTTTCCTTTCAGTTGTAGAGGGAAAAACCAACCAATTAAATTTGGAGATAACTATGCAGAGCGTATAACAACCTCAAAAGCTTACCTTGCATTCAAGCATTTACGAACAAAACAAGGTTTTTTGACTCTTGTCTCTTATTTAGGCACATTTTGACCTAGGTAAGAAAAAAAAAAATTGCTCCAAGTATAAGATGAAGAAACTAAATGGGATCAATATATGAAGCTAAACATTGATGATGGTTTTCAAAATAAAATTGAAATCTGTTGGTTGCAAGTAAAGCCTCTAGGATTTGTAAATGCCAATCTTCCGCAAAATAGCAATTTTTAGTACAATAGAGTTATCCATAAAGACACCCTGTCTTTGGGCCTGCTTTCACCCCCTTCTTTCAGTGGTATCCACAAAAATGAATTTTATTAAATCTTAGTATGAAATGCTGAAACTCAGCATTTAATGCACACGGTTCGGGAGTAATTATAGGAGTTATACATATAGGAGGAGTGAAAATATAGGAGACATCAGTGGAGGTGCTCAGGAACAAGGAAAGACGGGATGAAATTCAGTTTATTCACCAAATTTGTTGGAAAAACTAGTTTTGGTCCTAGTTATTTCGCTTTGTAAAATTTTCATTCCCAGTTATGCATGCCATATTATGCCGAAACTGGTCATTCTGGTCCCATAGTTACGAGACTTTACAGATGACTCTAATACCCATACAAACATATAACAGACATTGCCAACCTAGCCAAGAAGTCAGTGAACTGTGGAGATGAAGGCAACAAGAAGAGATGGATGAAGTGGAAAGTTATACAATGAAAAACACTTGAACATTTGGATCATTTTCTACCTTGTAGCAAGATTAAGTGGTCAATCTACAAGTAGTATTGGCTTGCTCATCAAACATTTTCTCCTCTCTTCCTCCTATCTCCATTCTAATGAACTAAGTTTTGACAATCTTTCCCTCTCTCATTGTGCTCTTCGGTTGTGTGTTGTTTTTCAACAACAATCATACCGTGACTCAAATAACTTTTTATTATTATAAATGTTTTGGGTATTTGACCACCCTAACGATCTTAGCCAAATAATGACACAATGATATGATGTAATTTAATACAACTTGATACAAAAGCATTGCACATTTAAAATATTTGTGCATGACATTATATATATGTAATTTTGGCTGCTTTTGGCTTGTTCCCAGCTGCTGCCTTGAACCTAAGGCACAATAAAATCTTTCTCAACAAAGTTGGACTACATAGGATAGTGGCGGGACGATGGGCCACGTAGTCTTCGAATGTGCATCGGAACTTCCCTTGGTCTTGGGGTGTCTTAAAATATGTTCCCCTAAAATATCCTTCATCTTTCTCAAGTTGACTCTTCTCTTTCTCAAGAGAGAAAAGACGGGGTTTTTTTTTTTTTGGTTTTTTGGTCCCCTCATTGCACATCCACTTTGGCAGCTAATGGACTAAAAAAATGGCTAAACCAACTTTGAACCCGGGTGGTTGTTTGGTGTCCCATTTTCCAAGAAAGAAAGAAAGAAAAAGACACAAGTGTTCTCAAACTTCAAACTAAGGGACCCACGATGTGTTCGGTTTTGTTGTGGGTCATTTGAGCCCTCGTTTCAAGAAGGGGAAATGGTCTCATTGGGGGGGGGAGAGGGGAGGGGGGGGTATAAAGGGCATTTGGATGGGTAGGGAGGACTAAGGAGGCATGAGCTTCGAATGTTGTCTGGTCGCTTATAGGCCCTAGTTGTCAGGATGGTTGCGCATGCACAACCAAACAACGAGTCTGAGCGGGAGGGATCTTTCATGTTTTTCGGGTGGGGCTTTGCCGAGTTTAGGAAAACGGTTTCAATGTTGGTCACACACTTTTGCCGAGATCTCTCTTGTGATGATAGGTATGATCAACATTGAATATAGTTTATTTTAGCAGAATTATTTTTCATCCCTTTTTCCGGGCCGGGCATTGAAATGATCTTCAATTTCATACAGATCCAATGTTAACTCATTTTTCTTCGGTGTACCTTCTTATCCTCAACTCATGTTTGATACAAAATAATTCATGAAAAGTCTATAGCCAATATAAGGGAAATGTTAATTGATATTTGTCAAAATTGTTGAGAATCAAACTCCCAACTTCTGAGCAAAGCATTATTGTTTCAACCATTGGGTTACTTGCTCCTCTTCAACTGTGTTGAAATTCTGGAAAATTGAAATTGCTATTGCCAATTAATAGAATTAGTGCCTAAAGTCACTTTTTTAATAAATAAAAAAAATATTTGGCAAAGAAGTGCCAAACATAGTTGTAGGTACGTCATGTATGTGGACGGACTGATTGGCGATGCATGCTATTATCACACTCACATTTGGTGGGAGCTTTGCATGCATTGCACAACAACAAAAACTAGCAAGAGCAGGTCCACCAATAGCAACATAATTAATTGCCTATGCCAATTTGGATGAAGTTCACATTTTACAAAATGAAAATCTGAGTTTGGACTTGTAAACATGTACATGGTACCGACCATATATGCAAGGGGGTTTTTATCTCAAATTTGTGAGGTAGGTGGATGACATTCATCCACAAGAGAAACGAGGCAAATTTGGCCTTTGTATGCTTTGCAATGAATATTTTTTCCCCCTCACCTCAGTGTGAAATTTTTGGTTTATAATAAAAAAAACACTTGGTACAAGGCCTTTCTTAAAGGGCCAGTGAAGAATCTCGACTCGGTTTTAATTGGCACATGCAGTGCCATTTAAACCTCACTCTATATATCATAAAGGCCTATATGGTAACACTCTATATAGTAGAAGAAGATTTCATCTGGATTTGAGTGGGAAAATAAAGGGAACACTATTTCACCAAAAGTGGTAGAAAAAGAAGAACATCATGCACTAAAACTTAGCATCAAATTGTGGACCCAAGAAAAGAAGATATGAAAGATTTCTGACAACTTTTCACTTTTGTCAAGTGTTTGGAGGATGGTTTGTTGGCTTTGCCTAGCAAGGCAAGGATATTGTGTTTAGATTCATTATAGAGTATTGTAGCTGAAGGGATTTTGGCCCCTAAGTAATAGGTCCATTTTTACATGAGGATTTTTGAAAGATAATGTTTTGGCTTGTGTTGGAACTTGAGATTAGTTGTAATAGAGTTATAATATCTTGAAGGATTTTGGTTTCTTTTAGAGGATTTTTTGAAGATTATGTTTTTGGATGGTGAAATATTTGAGTTTCCTCAATTCTTCTTTTGCCTTCTTAAGATACTTTTAAATGTAAATGGCAAGGCCAAGGCCAGAGTGTGACACACCCACCCCTTGTTTTATAAGGCAAAAGTTCCACATCCAGGAGCCCCCACATCACTCACTCATTCTTGTGCTGGTTGTCTGCTGATCCTCCCACTAGATATACATATGCACCGGTGTCAAATTTAATTTTCCAGAATTTCAAAATATAAGAAACAACTATGCAAATTACTTATATATATATATATATATATATATAATATTTTATAATAATAACCCAATGGTTGGAAAATAAATAGCTTTTCACAACAATTTCTGCAAAATTACTCATAAAATTATTTTTTTCCCCTTTTAAAACTACCTAAACCTTTTGCAAATTATTTTATGCTGAACATCCTGAAGGTACAGTACTGATTGCTAATACCCCAAAAACTCAAAAACCCAAAATCCAACCACAAAATCTAATAACTCTCTAGATTACCTGACTCTCCCCCTGCCCTTCCCTTTTATTATGTTTTGCATGGAATCCCTTTCTTTTCCATTGGCTTGTGTGTCCAGTAGTAATTGGGAGAGAGACCCACAAAAGATTTGGAGTGACAGATAAATCAAAGCTTTTCCAAGAGGGACAGCCCATGACCAGCTAGCGCATCACTTTCTCATCAATTCCCAAAAAGCTCACAAACATCCAAATTCTTCACTACTCTGACATTCTCCAGTGTTGTTTTCGATGCAACCCTGTAAAAATTTATTGATAGACACACACTGTAGATTAGGAAAATGTACAAAGGTACCCAAAAAAAA